>Ga0169931_10001049_pt1 | contig 45619 bp, 25 predicted proteins | sample Kivu_15m_20L_FD_129675 | JGI IMG/M metagenome (GOLD analysis project Ga0169931, IMG submission 129675) | Freshwater microbial communities from Lake Kivu, Western Province, Rwanda to study Microbial Dark Matter (Phase II) - Kivu_15m_20L... | ecosystem: Environmental > Aquatic > Freshwater > Lake... | reverse complement strand
TCGCCGCCCCCCGCGGCGTTGCTCCGGTTCGGCGACCTATTCAGGTCGCCTGGAATCCTCGCGCCTTGCGGGGAGCGCCGAACCACCTGACATCTGCAGCGGACTTTCGAATCAACCCACTAGGTCACGCTGCGCCCGCCCGGCGCGAATCCCGCCTGTATCGCCGGGGCGGTTGCGTCGCGCGTGCAGTTCGAACGTCGTGTCGGACCGCGCCACGTGCGTGGATCGGGAGTCCACGTCACTAAAGTGGGGTGGATGGAGCAGCGCTCATGACAGCGGGGTCGGAGTCCGAACCCGCCACACGCGTCTGGACGCTCGACGTCGGAAACAGCTCGGCCAAGCTGCGCTGTTGGCGGCGTAGCGCCCCCGCGCTGTTGTCGACCGAGCGCGCGGCGCCTCTCGCACGATCCGCACGTGAAGTCGAGCGCGCTTGGAGTCTCGAGCCGAACGCTGCGTCCGCGGCGTGGCCGCTCGAGCAAGCGTTGGACTGCGCCGCTCGCTTGCGTCCACCGACGGGCGGTGCGTGGCTCGCGCTCTCGTGCGTGGCGGCGCGCGAACTCGAGCAACAGCTCGTGGAGCGTTTGCAGGCCAATTTCGGCGCGCACTTCCTGGGCACGCCGAATTGTGGGCTCGACAACCGCTGCGATCCACCGCAGGGCGTCGGGCGCGATCGACTCTTCGCCGCGCGCGGCGCGTGCGAGCTTCTGCGCCGCTCCGCGTTGGTGCTCGACGCCGGCAGCGCTCTCACGGTGGATCTGCTCGTGGTTCCCGCGGACGCGGGCGCGCGCCCCCGCTTCGAGGGCGGAGCGATCGCGCCAGGGCCCGACTTGCTCGCACGTGCGCTCGCGCAGGGCGCCGCTCGTCTGCCGGCTGTCGCGCTCAGCGCCGATGCGCCGGCGCTCGGGCGGGACACCCGCGCCGCGATCCTGTCCGGCGTGCTCCACGGTTTTCGCGGCGCCGCGCGGGAACTCGCTACGCGCATGGAACTTGAAGCGCAGCGAGGCGAGCTGCCGATTGTGCTCACAGGAGGCGCTGCGCCGCTGTTGCTTGCGCCGGGGCTGTTCGGTGCGCGCTCCGTGCGCCACGAGCCCGAGTTGGTTCACCTCGGTTTGTTGCACTCCGCGTGGGACGCGGTGCGCTCCGTTTCGTGAACGTGCGTCAACTCACCGCGTCAGGGCCCGGCGGCGTCGCCGTGCTCGAGCTGAGCGGCGACGGCGTGCGCACTGCGCTGGCCACGCTGTGGCCCGCAGCGCTGGTTGCGCCGAGCGGCGCCCTGCGCCTAGCGAGGCTGGAATTCGGCGGCGAATTGCTCGACGAAGCGTTGGTCTGGATCGAGAGCGAGCAGCGTGTCGAACTGCACCTCCACGGCAGCCCGCCGGTCGTGGCGCGTGTTCTAGCGGTGCTGTCGCCGCCACCTGCGACGGGCGACGCACGGCCGGCGGTGCTCGAACAGCGTGCGTGGGAGCTCCTGCCGCACGCAGCGAGCGAAGCGGGCGCTCGGATCCTGCTCGATCAAGTGGACGGCGCTCTTCGGCGCGCGCTCGAGGCGTTGTGCGCCACAGCAGACGATCGAGCGGCCGCTGCGAGCTTGGCGACGTTGCTCGAAGCCGGTCGCGTTGCGCGTTTTGCGCTCGTCCCCACGTCGGTCGCGTTGGTCGGGCCGGTGAACGCTGGCAAATCGACGCTGTTCAACGCGCTTGTCGGCGCGCAGCGCGCGATCGTGAGTCCGGAGCCTGGCGCGACGCGCGACATGCTGAGCGAGCGCGCGGAGTTGGGCGGGTGGCCGATCCAGGTGTTCGACACGGCCGGGGAACGCAGCGTGTCCGACGACGCCGTGGGGAGAGATCTCGAGGCGCGCGGACAGCAGCTGGCGCGCGAGCTGAGCGCGGATGCGGACTGGATCGTGCGGCTGTGGGCTAGTGACGGAGTGCTTCCGCCTCGCGCTGCGCCGCGCCATCCGCGCGAGGTCTGGGTGGCCAGTCGCGCCGATCTCGGCGCCGGCGGTGAGCGGAGCGGCTGCGACGCCGCGATTTCTGCTGCGCGCGATCCGCGGGATGCCGTCGCGCAGCTCACGCGCCTGTTCGTTCGCGAGCATGCGCTTCCCGCGCAGGCCTGGAGCGCGGGCGCGGCCGCGCCGTTCGACTCGCCCTCGCGGCGCGCGCTCGAGTTCGCTCGCGCTCGACTTGCCTCGCGCGAGCGCGACTGGCGCGAGCGCGACTGGCGCGAGCCGCTGCTCGACGCCCTTCGCCGTTGAAGCTTCCGCACCTGCTCGCTAAGCTCCGCCCTTCGATCGAGTTCCTCGCCGTCAACCGCGGCGAACCTCGAACGACATGAGCTCGGCGCGCCGCCATCTGGTCTCGATCGACGATCTCTCGCTGGCCGAGATCAAGTCGCTGTTTCAGCACGCCAAGCGTTTCGCTGACGACCTGCGCGGCTTCGCCAAGGTGTGCCCGGGTCTGATCTCAGCGAGCTTGTTCTACGAGCCCTCGACGCGCACGCGGCTCTCGTTCGAATCCGCCATGCTGCGCCTGGGCGGCGGCGTGTTGACCGCGGCGGACATGCGCGCCACGTCGGCCTCGAAGGGCGAGTCGCTGGCCGACACCGTGCGCGTGGTCAGCGGAGCGTACGCGGACGTGATCGTGCTGCGCCACGCCAGCGAGGGCGCCGCGCGGCTCGCCGCGCAGTATTCCGCGGTTCCGGTCGTGAACGCCGGCGACGGAAGCCACGAGCACCCGACGCAGACGCTGTGCGATCTGTACAACCTCTGGCTCGAGCGCGGTCGCATCGAAGGCATCAACGTCGTGCTGGCGGGCGACCTGCGCTACAGCCGCACGATCCACTCGTTCGTCTACGCCCTGGCGCGCTTCGGCGCGAACATCGTGTGCGTCCCGCAGCCGGGCTTCGAGTTGCCGGCCTACGTCGTGCAGCGTCTGCGCGAGGAGTTCGCTGTGGAGCCCGTCCGCGCGGACGCGACGCGCCTGGGCGACCTCGCCTTGGCCTCGGACGCGGTCTACCTCACGCCGCAGAAGCCGCACCAACTCAGCCTGTTTACCGACGGCGGCAAGGGACTCGCGGTGGGACGTGTGGACGCGCTGTACATGACGCGGCCGCAGACCGAGCGCTTCAAGGGCGACGACGTCCCGATCCAGAAGTACCAGCAACTCTCCAAGCGCGAGATGTCCGTCGAGTCGCTGCGCGACGCGGTCGTGATGCACCCCTTGCCGCGCCGCGACGAGATCCAGCCGGACCTCGACGAAGATCCGCGCAGCATCTACTTCAAGCAGGCGGCGCGCGGCGTTCCGATCCGCATGGCGATCTTGGCGTTCCTGCTGGAGCGCATCGACTTGGGCGTTCCGGCCCACAGCCTCGACACCCGCTACTACCCGGCGCCGGTTGGCGAAAATCCCTGCCGCAACACGACCTGCATCTCGCGCACGGAGACGCGGCACGTGCGCGCGCTGTACCGGCTGGCGGCGCGCTTCCCGATCCGGGCCCACTGCGCGTACTGCTCGCACGAGATCGTCGCACCCGTGGTGGGCTGCACGACGACGCGCCACGCGCACTTCTTCGATTCCGCATCCGCGCGCCGGATCCGGCCCGACCACATGGTCTTCTTCGCGAGCGAGGCCGAAGCGGCCGCCGCTGGCTACGCACCTGCAGCCCGCGCCGCGGCTGCGACTTGAGGGCCGCGACCGGGTTGCGTCGCGGGCGGCCTTGGGCCGACGCCCGTCGGGTCCCGCCTCCGGTCGGCGGCGCGTAGAGCGAGGACTCGGTCGCGCTCGCGCCTGGCCCGCGCCACGGCGGCTGTGCGGATTCGCACCACTGCGCGGACCGCGGCGCGCGTTCGCGAGCGCGCGAGCCGCCCCGTGCGGCCGAGCGCTCGCGCGGAGCTCTGGATGCAAGTCACTGCGGTGTCAGCGTTTACTGCTGAGCACCGCCGAACCGGCGCGCGCCGGCCCGGGCGGCACGCGGTTTGACTTCCGGGCTCCCAGGTCGTTCTTTTCCAGCACCGAGCGTCACGACGACGAACTGCTCGCCAGCCGAGGCGCGGAGATCATCGCGAGGGCAAAATTGTGGGCCGACCGTACGCCGCGCCGCTTGCCTGTCTATATGATCGCGCGCCACAGCATCGGCACAGTCGTCGGCGGTCTGCAAGTCGTTCGTAGGCGGGGGTGAAGCTCCCGTCGACGAGCGCGTTGCACGCTGCGGCGGCGTCGGTCCTGTACCTCGTCGCGCCCGTCCCCGGCGCCGCTCCCGGCCCTTCCTGACCCTTTCAGGCGGCCGGGGTTGTCCTGAGTACCCGCTGCGACCCCCTCAGCCTCGCGTCAACATCGATGAAGATCCACTTCGGAACCAGCACTTCCGGCCTCACGGGCGCGCTCGTCCGTTCGCTTCAGGTCACTGCGGGCGCGGCGCTGCTCGTCTTCGCCAGCTGCGGCGGCGGCGGCGGGGCGGCCTCGGACACGCTTCCGGAAGGCGCGATCGCGGCGAACCCTCAGTCCAGCCCCGCGGCTCAGACCTTTTTCATCGCCGAAGATCCCAGCGAGGGCGACGCCAGCACCTTGCAGGTGCTCGAAACGTACTGGGGCCGCTTGGTGCAGGTGTTCGACCGCGACGGTGTCACGCCCGTGTTCACCGAGTACGTGATCGACGACAAGATCGCCAGCGACGGCGACGACTACGAACTGCGCCGCGACCCGCTGACCGACTTGGAAACGGTGCGCATTCTGCACCCGTTCCGCGACTCGAACGGCAATGTGACGCTTCAGTTTCGCCAAGCGCTGGCAGGGCTCGAAGCCGACCTCCAGGTCGTTCTGAAGAAGGGCGTCAGCGCCAGCGATCTGCCGCCCTTCACGGCGGTGCCGCGCAACAGCGCGCTGATGCTCAAGTTCAACGACCTGCTGTCCGCCTCCACAGTGAACTCGGAGACGGTCAAGGTCCTCACCGGCTATCCGCCGAGCCAGCCCTTCGAAGCGCGCATCTTCCCGGACCCCAGCCACGGCAATCTGGTCTCCGGCGAGTTCCACTCCACGCGCGTGATCATCGACTTCTCGGTGTCCGAGCTCGATGCGCTCGTCAGCGGTCTTCCGCTGAACCCGCTCGGACTTCCCACCGCCCTGAGCACGACGCAGGCCAACGTGCTGGTGCGCATTCCGACCCGCGCCGACCAAGGCGCGCAACAGCCCCAGGTCCTGCGCTCGCTCAGCGGTCGCGCCGTGGCGTTCAACGGCAACGGTCCCACGGATCCATTCTCGCCGACCCTCGACGTGCTCCGCGCGGTGCGCTCGGGCGGCGTCGCTTCCGTCACCGGCGATCCGAGCAACGGCTTCCTCGTCGACCAGACGCCGCCGGTCGTGATCGGCCAGCAGGGCATCGACCTGCTCAGCACGCTCAACTTCACGCTCGCGCCGACGCTCGAATTGAACGCTGTTCTGCGCTTCCGCAGCGTGGCCTGCGCGTTCAGCCCGAAGGTCGGCGACATCCTGGAGTTCAACACGATTCGCCTGCGCGTGGTGCAGGACGTGGCCGGGTTCCCGAGCGGCGGCCAGGTCCAGTGCCGCGTCCGTCCGCTGTGCGAGACGTGCGAGCCGCCGATCATCGTCGTCAACTCGAACAACCCGCCGGTCGGCGTGATCCGCGCGCCGTACCGTCCGCTGCCGGGGAGCGTGACGAATCCGGACTATCCGGCCTGCTTCGTGACGTTCCTGCCGGCGCCGACGACCTTGCCCGCGACGGGCGTCTCGCCCAACGCCACCGTATCGATCACGTTCAGTGAGCCGGTGGACCCGGCCACGGTGTTGCCGTTCGACACGTTTGTGCTCGAGCACGACAACAATCTCCCGACGCTGCCGGTCATCGACGAGCTCTACCGCTCGGTGGTCGGAAGCATCATTCCGTCCGCGGATCGCCGCACGTTCACGTTCCAGCCACGCCTGCCGCTGCGCAAGGTGCTCACCGGCGCCAACGTCGACCGCTACCGCCTGCGGCTCTCGCCCTTCACGCAGCGCATCCGCGACCTGGCGGGCAACGAGCTGATCAACGGGCTGCCCGATGCGCGTTTCACGATCGACGCGAACAGCCCGACGGTGGACAGCGGCAGTATCCGTCTGCGCTTCCCGACGACCTTCGACGAAAACTCGGTTCCCGGTCCGGAAGTCCGCGGACAGTTCCTCTACGACCCGGCGCGCGAATCGATCAAGCCGCGCGCAGTGCAGCGCTTCTCCGCCGTCGTGGACCGCAGCGTGCCGATCGTCGGCGCGATGACGGACCTGCCCGGGTTCAACATCCAGACGCCGCTGTCCAACAACGGCAGCCGCACGATGCGCGTTTGGCGCTACTGCGACGTGTCGGGCTTCAGCTTGCGCGACGAGACGACGCACAACGTCGACATCGAAGGCATGTGGTGGCAGCCGTTCGGCGGCGTGCTGCAGATCGACAACTTCCCGCAGTTCTCGATCGGCGTGGCGCACTCGCGCTTCCTGCCGGACGAGAACCTCGACGCTGGCCTGCTGCCCGAGTTCGTCAGCTCCGGCCTGGTGCAAGCCTTCGACACCAACCTGCTCGACAAGGCGAACGATCCGATGACGATCATCGCCCTGCGCAGCCGTGGCTATCAAATCAATCCGACGGACCTCGCCGCGTCGTCGACGGGAAACGCGATCGCGCCCTTCCCGGTCAACCGCGGCATTCCTCAGGATCAGTTCATCTACTGGACCTGGCGCGACACGGCGAAGACTTCGGTCGGCGCGCCCAGCGGCGTCGGCGCCGACCCGCGCCGCCTGGCCACGGTCAGTCCGCCCAACACGACGAACGTCAGCTTCTACCCGGTCAACAAGGTGCCGACCATCGGACTCCCGATGCTCACCGAGTTCCGCACCTATCCGGACGCGCTCGCGATCGGGCAGAACGGCTTCCGCGTCGCGATCGCCATCAACTCGTCCGCGCGCCCCTACTTCCGCGTGTTCTCCACCGGCGGCGTGAACCCGACCACCGGCAAGGTGACCACGGTGCAGCCGGACACCAACGCCAACGCGACCGGCGGCATCAACCCGAACAACGGCGCGGTGACGTTCTGGGGTGACAACACCTTCTACTACGGTCAGGCGGACTTCCTGGTGCGCCTCAGCCGCATCCACACGATCTGGTTCGACACCTTGGCCGCGGGCACGACGTACACCGACCCGTACCTCGAGCCGACCGTGGACAACCTGCCCACGGGCACGCAGCTCATCGTCGCCTACCGCGGGGCCTCCGGCTTCAGCCCGACCCCGGGCGTGAATCAGTTCCCCTTCGCCGATGCCCGGGCGTTCGATCCGTACGGCAACCTCTACACGTCGGCGCAGAACACTGCGCTGAACCAGGGGACGATCTTCGCCACGTCGCCGCAGTTCTTCCCGAGCATCTCGGACGCCCAGTGGCGCAGCAGCGCCACGTCGGTGAACGGTGCGCGCTACCTGCAGTTGCGCATCACGTTCCTGTCCAATCCCATCAGCGGCTTGTCCCCCGAACTCAGCGCGCTTGGTATTGCCTACCGCCGCTGAGTTAGCGCACTCCGCTGGACCCACGTCTGGCGGAACCGCACCACCAACCCCGTCGGCGCCTCTCTGTTCTCTCCGGTCCCACTCTCGATTCTCGATCCATCCATGCTCCGAGGCCTTCGTAGCTCTTCGGTCAGCGCCTCTGCGCCGCTCCTTCTCACTGCTGCATTCGCTTCTTGTGGCGGTGGGTCGGGCGCGGGCCCGTTCCAGGTCACGTCGGTCAACGTCGCGAATCAACAGGTCTGGAAGATCAACCGCCCGATCCGCGTGCAGTTCAGCGAGCCGGTGGATCCGCTGAGCGTCAACCTGAACACGTTCAACGTGCGGCGCGTGGGCGGAGGCCCGGCTGCGGGTGAGTTCTACTTCGAGGACGGGAACCGCACGCTGGTGTTCCAACCGTTCTGCCCGACGCGCGACGACCTGTCGGACGCGGGTTTGCTCGGCGGCCCCAATCCGGCCACGAACGGCACCGCCTACGCGTACGAGATCAACATCGTCGGCGCGGACATCAACTCGACGCTGCCCTTGCGCTCGTCGGGCGGTGACGGGCTGACCATCAGCCAGACGCGGCGCTTCACGACGCCTTCCAGCCTCGAGCCGCTGGATCTCTACCTCGATCCGCAGTTGGGGCCGCCGACCCCGATCATCCTCGGCGAGACCCTGTCCTCGCGCGTCCAGTCGATCATCGACCGCGATCCGTCCCTGACCCAGGAACTGATCTATTCCTACGTGCAGGTCGGCGGCGCGAACGGCACACGCCACTTCTTCCGGCGCCTGGGCAACGGTTCCATCGAACTGGTCCCGACGATCGAGCTCCCGCTCAACAAGCTCTCTGACGAGAGCTCGCGCGTCGAGTTCGTGATCAACTTCGACCAGCCCGTCACGCCCACGGCTGCGAACGTCAACTCGGCTCGCCTGCGGCTCGAGTACGCCAACCCGACGAGCCTCACCACGCCGTGGGTGGCGCTGCCGACGGCCTTGACCATCGAGCGCAACTGCACGCAGATCGGCGCGCGCATCCGCCTCGCGCCCGTCGGCGGGTTGCCGTCTGGCGCCACGCTGCGCGCCGTGGTGACGCCCGAGTTCACGGACCTAGTGGGTGAGAACAACCCCCAGGCGCTGAACGACTTCGCCCGGGCGACGACGATTCCGTTCCCGACCTCAGCGCCGACGCTGGTCGCCGACCAGTTGCTCGAGACCTTCGCCACCACCGATAACGAGGACGATCTCGCTTCGTTCAACGAGCCGCTGGCGCAGTGGGAGAACGGCCAGTTGCGCGCGCGTTGGGCCTTCACCGGGACCGGCGGCGTCCCCGGCGGCTTCGACTGGTACATCGCTCCGGGCGAGACGGTGATCTTCAACACCACGAACTCGACCATCAACGGGTTCTCGATCCCGCTCCAGAGCCAAGGCGGCGGCGTCAACTTCGACCCGACGCAACTCGTCGGCGACGCGACCAATCCCGCGATCGTCAACCCGCCGTCGGCCGGCACGCTGACGGTGATCGGCGGTGTGGTCGACGTGCGCAACGTGTTCATCGAACAAGGCGCCTCGCTGATCGTCGAGGGCCCCAACCCGCTCGTCATCCAGGCCTCCGGCGACGTGTTCATCCGCGGCCAGATCCTGGCCTCGGGCAGCAACAGCCTGGGAGTGAACACCTTCAACACGACCAGCGTCCCCGAGCCCGGCGCACCCGGCCAGGCGGGCGGTGGTCGCGGCGGCGCCGGCAGTCCGCTCACGACTGCGTCGTCGGCGCGCGGCGGTTCGGGTCAAGGCGCGTTCGGCCTCCTCGACGCAGGTGGCCGCGGCGGCGAGGCTGGCTGGTCGGCGAGCGTGCTCGTCGAGCGCCGCCGAGGCGCGGGCGGCGGCGGCGGTCGGTTGGCCGCGGACGTGGCCGCGACCGTCGTGGGCGCCGGCCCCCTCGAGCAGCGCCGCATCGGCTTCGACGCGGAGCCCGGATTCGCGCAGGGAGCGACCGCGAACGACCTGGCGGACAACGGCGCGATCGCCGGGCCGGGCGGCCCGAGCGGCGGCGCGACGGGACTGAGCCCGTTCACCGACGCGGATCCGGACAACAACTTCTTCGGCTCGCGCTTCACGGTCGGCGCCAACACGGTGAAGATCGGCGAACTGACGCGCCCGTGGGCCGGCGCGGGCGGCGGCGGCGGCGGCGACTCGGCGCAGATCACGACGGGCTCGTTCCCGGCGCCGTGGGTCCCCACCGGTGACGAGAAGGGCGCGGGCGGCGGTGGGGGCGGCGGTTCGGTGCACGTCCTCGCGCTCGGCAGCATTCGCTTTGGCCCCAACGGGCGCATCCAGGCCCGCGGCGGCATCGGCGGCGGCGGCGAGAACACCAACCTGCTCGACCGCGTCGGCGGCGGTTCGGGTGGTGGCTCCGGCGGCCACGTCGTGCTCCAGACTGCGGCTCAGATCGACTTCCGCTCCAAGACGGTGGTCAGCCTCGCGGACACGACGACCAGCGGGTCGCTCGACACGCCCCAGAACAACTGGGCCATCAACGTGCTCGGTGGCCAGGGTGGCGCGGGCGCCAACGATCTGGGCGGCGGCTTCTTCCAGAGCCCCAACGGCCAGCGTGAGACCCTGCCCAACAACGATGCGTGCCCCCCGGGTTATCCGACCAACGGCGCCAACTCCTGCCGTGGAGCGATCCAGGGCGCGGGTGGCGACGGCGGTCCGGGATTGATCCAACTCCACACTCCCGGCGGTCGCGTCGGCACCGCACTCACCGACGATGTGCTCGTCAGCGGCGCCGCGACCCTGGCGGGCCTGTGCGCGCCGGCGCCGATCTGCCCGCTCGGCGCCAACGGGCCCGGCGGTCAGGCGTGCTTCATGGTTCCGACCTTCGGTCGCACCTCTCGCGCGCGCTCGGAGTGGATCGCTCTCGGCATCGGCGGCTTCAACCCCGCCACCGGAGTGTTCCGGGCTGCGGAGTTCTCCTTCGGCGGTGTGAACACTGCGAACGGCGCGGTGCTCGCGACCGGCGGCGTGGTGGATCCGATTGCGCCGCTGGCCGGAATGAGCTTCGCCTCGGTGGCGATCGGCGGGAACGTCCTGCCGCTGATCGAGTCGCCCGCTGGTCAGACGCTCGTGATCAGCGGCGCCGGCTTGGTCGGCGACGCGCGTGCACTGCGCACCACGCCGGCTCTCCTGCGCGGTCACAGCGTCTTGTTGACCGCTGGCCCGCTGCAGCGCCGCTTCGAGATCGTCTCGGCGAGCTTCAACCCGGCCAACCAGCGCTTCTCGATCTCGGTCGACGTCACCGCGGGCACGATGCTCGCGTTCGTCCAGGCGCAGGTCGGCCCCGTGGCGGTTGCGGTCGAGCCCACCTTCTTCCGCGTCGCCAGCAACGGCGTCGCCGACAGCCTCCCGGCGCCGGCGGACGTGCGCATTCGCTTCCAGACGGCCCCGGTCGATCCCGCCACCGGATTGCCCAACACCGCTCTGGCCAGCGCGCTGACCGCCGACGTCACCACGTTGAACGGCGCGACGCCGCGCTTCGTGCGCTTCGAGGTCGCGTTCGACATCGGCCCGATCGCCTCGGGCGTGAGCTCGCCGCCCATCCCGGCGCTGCAGTTCCTGCGTCTGCCGTTCCTTTACCGCTGAGTCCGGCGCACCCGTCGCAGCTCGTTAGCCTCGGCCGCCCACGGCGGACCCAACCAAGCCAAGCCCAGCTCCCGCACATGCAGTTTCACCAACCCTTCGGTCTCCGTCTCGGCGCGCTCGTGGTCGGCCTCGGCACCATCCTGGCCGTCAGTGCGTGCAACGACACCTCCCTCGTCCAGGGCTCGCAGTTGCCGGTGAACTCGGTCCAGGACCTCCCCGGCGGCGCCGGACGTAAGTTCATCGTGGACCCCAGCAGCAATGGCCAGGCGACCACCCTGCGCCTGCTGCGGACCGAGTGGGGGCGCTTGGTCGACGTGTACGTGTTCGAAGGTGATCCGGCGACCACCCCGCGCACGCTGTGGTTCCGGGACTTCCTGATCGATCCGAACATCCAGACGGACACGGACTACATCCTCGAGCGCCTGCCTGCATCGGGGCGCGAGACGCTGACGATCCGCTACGGGCGCACGACGGGCGCCGAGCTCGCGAACTTCCAGCGTTCGCTCGATGCGCTCGATGACGGTCTGCAGTTCTTCGTGGTGAAGAGCCTGAATCCGAACGAGCTCCCGCCGTTCACCGCGGTCGCCCGCAATTCCGCCGTGCGCTTGGTGTTCGACGACTTGCTCGACCCGGCCACGATCACGCCCGCGACCGTCGGCCTGCGCACCGGTTACCCGCCGACGCTTGCGCAAGGCGCGCGCGTCTTCGCGGACAGCAACTACGGCGACCTGCGCAGCGGCGTGTTCCGCTCGACGCGCGTGGTCCTCGACCTGACGATTTCGCAGGAAGAGGCGCCGAGCCTCGGTCTGTCGGTGAACTCGCTGGGACTGCCTGACGCCGTCACCACCAGCCAGGGCAACGCCACGTTGCGCATTCCGACCCGGGTGTTCCCGGGTGTCATCGCGCAGACCCTGACCAACCTGAACGGCACTCGGTTGGGCTTCACGGGCAACGGCGCTACCGACAACACTTCGCCCGGCCTCGACGTGGTGCGCGTGTTCCGTTCCGGCGGACGCACGTCGGTGACGGGTGACCCCAACAACGGGTTCCTCCCCGACAGCATCCAGCCGCGCGTCGTCAGCCAGCTGAACGTGAGCCTCCAGAACGTGCTCACGATCGCGACCAACCGCTACATCGCGGACGTCGTGTTCCCCAGCGCGGCCTGTGCGCTCACTCCGCGGGTGGGCGACATCGTGGCGCTGCCGACGGGCGTGTTCCTGCAAGTGACGCAGGACGGTTCGTCGGCTTCTGGCAACACCGCGACCAACGTCAATCTGCAGCTCGTCGACACCGTCGGCGGCACCGCGGTGCCCGAGGGCGCGACGGCGCAGTATCGCCAGCCTTGGACGGGCGGCGGCGTCGGTCAGACATCACCGCCGGAGTGCTGGGTGCTCGTTCAGCCGACGCCGGCCAGCCCGCCGTTCACGGGGATCGCGACGAACTCGACCTTCACGCTGCAGTTCACCGAGCCGGTCAATCCCGCGACGATGAGCGGCTTCGACAACTTCCAGCTGCTGTACCCGAACTCGCCCGACGGCGAGATCCAGAGCCGTGTCGCTGGCGCTGTGTCGTTCTCCTCGGACCTGACGCGCTTCACCTTCCAGCCGCGGATTCCGCTGCGGCACGTTGCAGCGCAGTCTGAGCTCTACCGCGTCAACTTGCGCAACGGCGCGGATGGGGTGCGCGACCTCGCGGGCAACCAGCTCGGCATCACGTTGCCCAGCACGACGGACTTCTCCGTCCTGCCCGCGGCTGCGGCGGTGGACAGCGGCAGCATCACGCTGCGCTTCTCGTCGACGGACGAGGACGCTGGCCCGGGCGGGACGCCCGCGGCGCCTGAGTTCCGCGGCCAGATCACCTACGACCTGCTCAACGGCCGCATCCGCCCGCGTTCGGTGCAGCGCATCAGCGGCGTGTTCGAGTCGCAGTCGCCCTCGGCCCGTCTGATGCCCGGTCCGGACATCAACACCGTGCCGCCGCTGACCCAGCCCAACGGCAACATCATCGGCGTGGCCATGAACCCGCTGACGCGCCTTGGGGCCCGCACGATGACGCTGTGGCGTCACTTCGACTTGGGCTTCAGCATCGGTACGAACATCAATCCTCCGCCGAACCCGCCCTTCAACTACCGCTCGTTCAACGAGGCCACGTTCAACCTCGACGTCGAAGGCCTGTGGTGGTCGCCGAGCGCTTCGGGCGTGCTCGTGGACAACTTCCCCGAGTTCGAGATGCGCCTGTCGCACTCGCTGTTCCTGCCCGACGAGACGCTGCTCGGCATGCCGCCGGCGATCGTGCACCCCAACTCGGGCGTGTCCGGCACGTTCACCGAGAACCTGCTCGACCCGGTCAACGATCCGCAGAAGATCGTTCACCCCCGCGGGCGCGGCTACACGATCAACCCGATCGAGCAGATCCAGTCCGCCAACGGCACGGTCCTCGCGCCCTGGCCGCTCAACCGCGGTGTTCCGCAGTCCCAGTACAACTACTTCACCTGGCGCGACACCTCGGTGACCTCCGTGGGCCAGCCCAACAACGGCGCTGGCACCGGTCAGGGCGTTCTGACCGGCAACGAAGCCGAGGCGCTGATCAACGACTTCACGCTCAACGTGGACCCGATCCAGACCATCTACGGCCTGGGCGCGGTCCCGACCATCGGGTTGCCCCTATTGATGGACATCCGCTGCTACCCGAACTCGACCTCGTCGCAGTCCAACCTGCCGAACGGTCGGGCCGCAGCAGCAGTGCCCCTCAACATGTACCCGCAGGCGTTCGCGCTCGAAGCAGTGCCGTTCTTCACCGCCTACTCAGGTGGCGCCGTGACGACGACGGGAGTCCTCCAGCCCATCGATCCGGACACCGAGATCATCGCCCGCGGCACCAATCCGCCGGGTGGTGCGAACAGCCTGCCTCGCAACCAGATCATGTTCTACGGCCAGGGCGACTTCGTGGTGCGCGTCAACCGCGCCCACTCGCGCTGGTTCCGTTGCTCCCCGGTCGCCGGCGGAACGTTCAGCTTTGCCGAGCCGATCCTCGAGCCCGCCCCGTCGGAACTCCCGGCCGGCACGCAGGTGCTGCTGCACTTCCGCGGCGCCACGGGCGTCACCACGTTCGCCGACAACAACTCGGTGCCCGCGAACGCCGAGAGCTTCGATCCGTACGGCAACCGCTCGCCGCTCAACGCGACGCCGGCCTTCGCCGTGACGTTCACCAACGCCGACCCGAGCTGGAAGTCGAACATCACCGAGATCGACGGTTCGTTCTTCTTCCAGACCCGCATCACGATGATCTCGAACGTGCAGAGCGGCGCGACGCCGGAGGTCAGCGGACTGGGCTTCCCCTTCTTCCGCTGAAATCCTCGTCGCGCAGGCGCCTCGCACGTCCGAATTGACTGGCGCGCGGGTCCAGCGCGCATGCGTGGGCAACGCCAGCGACGCCGACGCGCACTGCATGCATCCAACAAGCCGCCGCCCGCGTTCGTCGCGGACGGCGGCTTGCTTTGCAGATCCGTCGCGCGTCCGCCGCTTGGGTCGGCTCCGTCGGACTGCTTCAATGGTCTCCCATGGAGCGCGCGAGTCTGCGGAACTGGGGCTGGGTGACCGCGCTGTTTGCGGCGTGCGCGCCGGAACCGGCCCCGAGCCAGCGCTGGCTCGACATCACTCAAGTCCGTCCACAGGCGAGCGCGGAGGTGTTCCTCAACGAGCGGATCGTGATCCACTTCAGCGACGAGCTGGAGCCGACAGCGGTCCACCCCGCGAGCCTGCGCATCACCGACAGCGAGGGGCGTGCGGCGCGCGGAAGCTGGTCGGTCAGCGGCGCGCGGCTGGAGTTCACCCCGAGCGCCGTGCTCAGCCCCGAGCTCTCGGATGGGGGCTTCCGCCCCGGTGCGCGCTACAGCGTTCGAATGCTGGGTTTCCCCGCGCCCGACAGCCTGCGTTCTCGGGCTGGAGCGCCGCTGGTTTCCAACCGCGAGTGGAGCTTTCGGGTCGTGCCCCTTTCGGCGCGCGGTGAGCGCCCGATGTTCGAGGACTCCAGCCCGACGCGCGGGCTGCCGCTGCTGCTCCTGCGCTCGCTCGTGGCGGAGGGCGACCCGATCGTGATCAGCGCCGAGGAGCCCGTTGATCCTGCGAGCCTCGAGGGAGACGACTTCGAGTTGTTCAAGCGCCCCAGCGGAGACGGCGCCGTCCGGCGCGTGGCGATCCCGCTCACCGCACGGCTCGTGCAGAACGACGACAAGCGCGCCGCGTATCCGCCCGGCGTGGCGCAGATCGAACTGCGGCCGCGCGACACGCCGCTCGATCCGGGTGAGTACGTGCTGCGCATGCCGCGTCAGGCGCGCGTGAACGATTTCGGCGGGCACGCCATGCCGCTGCTCACACCTTCGCCGTCGCGCGCGCTCGACTTGCGCGTCGAAGCGCGGCGCCGAACGAACGTCTCCGGGCTCGCGCGCAGCCTGGAGAGCTTCGCCAACGCGTCGACGCGCTCGGCCGAGGTTTGGCCTGGTGCGCACGGCGCAGCGTGGTGGGAGGACAGCGGGCGCGTCGAGGTTCGGCTTCCGGCCGCGATCGGAGACGGCCGCGATGGCGATGTCGCCCTCGCCGGTCCGCACGAGGCTCGGGTGTTGCAGGCGACCTCGCTGCTGGTCGCCGAGGGCAGCGACGCGCTGCTCGCCGCGCCGGAGGGCGTGCTCGAGCTGCGCAGCCAGTCGTCGGTCCACATCGCCGGGCGACTTGGGCGTGCGCGTTCCCAAAGCACGCCGCAGACCGGGTGCGGGAACGAGTGGCTGCGCGCGCTCGCGCTCGAGCCGATCGACGTCGAGACGGCGCTGGAGCGCCTGAGGGCGGCGCAGGTGGACGTCACGGTCGTCATCGCGGGCGGGGACATCGTCCTGGACGGCTGGATGGAGTTCGAAACGCCGCTGGTCCTGATCGCCGGCGGCCGCGTGCGCGTGTCGCGCCGCGCGCGCGTCGAGACGCCCGGTCTGTGGCTGCTCGACCAGGGCGCGGAGCGCTTTGCGCACCACGTCGGCGGGCAGCGCGTCGGCGCCGCCGAGCGCCTCGTCTGGCGCCTGCCGCTGCTCGAGCGCAACGTCCTGCGTGCACCGGTGAGGCTCGCCTTGCTCTCGACGTCGCTGCCCGCCGCCGGCGCGCGACGTTTCGAGTATGGGCCGGCCGTCACGCTCCATCACGGCACGGGCCGGGCGCGCGTGCGGTACCTGGGCGACCGCCCCGTGGGAGCAGACCCCAAGTCCCCGCCGCTCCTGGTCGATGATCCGGCCCTGCTCGTGGGTTCCTCAACGCTGCGCCTGGTGATCGAACTCGAGGTCTTCCCGGCCGCCGCTGGCCAGGAGGGGGTCTGGGACCCGCCCTGGGTCGATGACGTGCTGATCGAGTACGAGCCGGCCGGCGCGGCGGGACAGCGCTGATGGACATCGATCCGGCGCTGCAGCTGGTGTGGTGGACGGTGATCGGGCTGTTCGTCGGCTCGTTCCTCAACGCCGCCATCTACCGCCTCCCGCGCGAGGACCTGAGCGTGACCAAACCCGCGCGCTCGTTCTGTCCGACCTGCAAGCGCCAGCTGAGCTGGTACGAGAACATCCCGCTCGTCTCCTGGCTCGTCCAGCGCGGACGCTGCCGCGGCTGCTCGACGAGCATCTCCTGGCGCTACCCGCTCGTGGAGGCCCTGACCGCCGCCCTGTGGCTGTGGGTCGCCTGGGAAACCGGCGTGGAGCACTGGGATCTGGTCGCGGTGCGCGTGCTCGTCATCAGCGGGCTGATCGTCGCCACGTTCGTCGATTTCGAGCTCTACGAGATCCCCGACGAGGTGTCGATCGGCGGCATGCTTGCCGCGCCCGTGCTCTCGTTCCTCGTCCCGGCGCTGCACGCCGACTCGCGCCTCGCCCTCGAGTTCTCCGACGGCGCGAGCGTCGACCGCACGGGCGCCTTGCTCGCGTCCCTCGTCGGCGTCGCAACGGGCTACGGGATCCTGCGCCTGGTGGCCGCGGTCGCCGAGCGCGTCTACGGGCGCGAAGCGATGGGCTACGGCGACGTGAAGTTGCTGGGGGCCGCCGGCGGCTTCGTCGGGCCGCTCGGCGCCTTGGCGGTGTTGTTGATCGCCTCGTTCGTCGGAGCGCTCGTCGGCGTGGCGAACATCGCTCGCCTCGTGTGCTTCTTGCGCTCCCGCGTGAAGGCGCGCCGCAGCTCGCGGAGCTTCGCGCGCTCGCTCGCCGCAGCACGCGTCGCCGGACAGATGCTGCCCTTCGGTCCTTACTTGGCCCTTGGAACCGCGCTCGCGCTTTTGTATTGGAATCACATGCGCGGGTGGTTTTGACCAGCTTCCGCCGTGTTGTCTTCGCGTGGTTTTCTCACCGCGCGCGGCAGCCGGCGACGCAGCTGCGCCGCCCGCGACTCCGAGCGCGCTCTCGACTGCGCGTCAGCGCTCTGGGAGCTTCGCTGTTTCAACTTGGCGGGGGCTATTTCGGCGCCGCCGTTCACGCAGACCGCTTCGGTCCAAAGGGGTAACCATGCAGTTCTTCCGTTCTCTTCCGCTGCTCATCGCGAGCCTCGTGCTCGCACCGTTCTTCACCAGCTGCGCTTCGCAGCAGTACAAGGCCGTCGCCGACGAGCGCGAGGCCGACAACCGTGCGCTGCGCGAAGAGCGCGCGCGCATCAAGGGCGAAAATCGCGATCTCGCGGCCGAAAAGGCCTCGCTCGAAGTCGCGCTCGCCGAAGCCAACGCGCGCCTGCTCGAGCAGCCTGAGCGCGGCGCCGGCCAGAACTACGCGGAGCTCGACGAGCTCGGCGTGGGCTACGGCATGCGCGATGGTCGCATGGTGATCTCGATCCCGACCGAGATCAGCTTCGCCTCGGGCCGCGCGGAACTCTCCGCGGCCGGCAAGCGCGCGCTCAAGAGCGTCGCGAGCACGCTCAAGAAGGACTACCCGACCGGCCAGTTCGAGTACTGGATCGAAGGCCACACCGACTCCGATCCGATCTCCAAGTCGAAGTTCGCCTCGAACCGCGACCTCTCGCTTGCGCGCGCCATGGCCGTGCTGCGCAGCCTGGTCGACGACTGCGACGTCCCCGACAACAGCTGCGTCGTCACCGGTTGGGGCCCGCACCGTCCGGTCGCGTCGAACACCTCGGCCGCCAACAAGGCCAAGAACCGGCGCGTCGAAATCGTGGTCGAGAAGGCCGGCGGCACGCCGATCAAGCAGTGACCCGCGCGGCGGGGAGCCGCGCCAGCGGTGCTGCTCCCCGCTGAACTTCGAGGTTTTTTTGCGCCCCGCGGCGCAAGTCGATCCGACTTGCGCCGCGGGGCGCCTTCGTTGCGGCCCGCCGGCGCCTCGGAGGGCTGCGCACTTAGTTCCGTAGGCCGGCTTTTCGCGCCGAGCGTAGGATCAACTCACAGATCCTCGATTCGCCCTGCGCCGCGGCTGCCCGCGCGCGGCGTGGGGAGTGTTCCGGCGCGCGGGCCGAACCACTCTGTCGCACCCACATGACTGCTGCTGTCCAGGGGCTCCGCAACTTGGCCTTCGTCGGCCATCCGTCCGCAGGCAAGACCACGCTGGTCGATGCGCTCGCCTTCGCGCTGGGCGCGTCGCCGCGGAAGGGCTCGGTGACGGACCGGACTTCAATCTGCGACACCGAGCCAGAGGAGCAGGAGAAGGGGCACACGCTGCAGCTTTCCGTCGTGCAGGCGCTCACGAAAACGCGCAACTGGACGCTGATGGACACGCCCGGGTACCAGGACTTCATCGGCGACTGCAACGGCGCGATCGCGGCGGCGGACGTCGTGGTCGGCGTCGTGAGCGCGGCGGGCAGGGTGTCGCAGAACCTGCGCCACAAGCTCGAGCACGCCGCCAAGCTCGGCAAAGGGCGCGTGATCGTGGTCACGCACCTCGACGCCGAGAACCACGACTACGACGCGCTGGTCGAAGAGCTCGACGAGGTGATCGGCGAAGTGTGCGTGCCATACCTCGTGCCCGACGCGCTCGGGCACAACTTCAAACGCGTCGAGTCGATTGTCGAAGCCGATCGCAACGGCTGGAAGAAGAACCTGATGGACCGCGCGATGGACGCCTGTCAGGACGACGCGCTGATGAACCACTACCTCGAAACGGGCGAGCTGACCGACGAGGAACTGCACCTGGAGCTGCCGCTGGCGATCGCACGTGGTTCGCTCGTGCCGATCCTGTGCTGCAATCCGCTCAGCGGCGCCGGCGTCGACAAGGTGCTGCGCTTCCTCGAGGAATACGCGCCCGATCCGAGCTTCTTTCCCGCGCGCAGCGCGGCGGGGGAGACCATCGCGCTCGATCCCGAGGCGCAACTCGTCGCGCAGGTCTTCAACGTCCGCGCCGATGCGCACGTCGGCAAGGTGTGCACCGCGCGCATCCTCGCGGGCCACATGACCTCGCACCACGCGCTCGTCGGGCCGCGTTCGGCGGGAAAACCCGAGAAGGTCGGCGGACTGTTCCGTCAGGCCGGCAAACGCAAGCGCGAGCCGGTCGAAGCTGCGAAGGCGGGCGAGATCGTGGCCTTCACCAAGGTCGAGCACGTCGCGACCGGCGACTCGGTCACGCACGGCGGCAAGACGCCCGTCGCGCTCCCGCCGATCGATCTGCCCGAGCCGATGGTGGCGCTGGCGGTTGCGCCGAAGAGTCGCGCCGACGAACAGAAGATCGGCGAGGCGCTCAAGAAGCTCGAGGCCGAAGATCCGACGCTGCGCATCAAGCACGATCCTGACACGCACGAGCTCGTGTTGCACGGAATGAGCGACTTGCACCTGCAGGTGGTCGAGTCGCGTCTCAAGCGGCGCTTTGGCGTCGAGGTGACTTCGCACCTGCCGCGCATCGCGTACCGCGAGACCGTCTCGCGGCCCGCTGATGGACACCATCGGCACAAGAAGCAGTCCGGCGGCCGCGGGCAGTTCGGCGAGTGCTACGTGCGCGTGCGGCCGCTTCCCAAGGGCAGCGGACTGGTGTTCACCGACGCGGTCGTCGGCGGTTCGATCCCACGCAACCTGATCCCGGCGGTCGAGAGGGGGATGCGCGACATCGCCAGCAAGGGCGTGCTCACGCACAGCCAGGTCGTCGACCTCGAGTTCGAGGTGCACGACGGCAAGTACCACGACGTCGACTCGGACGAAGCGAGCTTCAAGATGGCCGGCGCGCGGGCCTTCATGGACGCGTTCCACAAAGCGCATCCGGTGTTGCTCGAGCCGGTCATGGAGATGCGCATCTCGATCCCCACCGAGTGCGCGGGCGCGATTTTTTCCGACCTGACCAGCCACCGGCGCGCCCACGTGCTCGACCAGTGGACCGAAGGCGAGGGGCGCACGACCGTGATCAAGGCGCACGCGCCGCTCTCGGCGATCCAGACCTACCAGCGCGACCTCAAGAGCCAGACGGCGGGCGAGGGCGTCTACACCGTGACGTTGGCGGACTACTCGCCGGTTCCAGCTTCGGAGCAGCAGCGCCTGCTGGCCCAGATCGGGCGCAAGCACGAATTCGAAGACTGAACCCGGTCAGGTCCGGCGTCCCGACGCGGGCGGTCCCTCCCTGTTGGCGGGCGGGGGCCGTCCGCGGCGTTCCCGGTTCCAGCTCTGGAAGGAACTTCGGTCGCCGGCTCCAGTCCCACGCCGCCAGGGGCCGATGATCGCTCGCCGTCTTCGGCGCCTGCCGCCCGGGTCGTTCCCCTGGCGCGCGGCGCCGCGTCGGCGAGGCGCCCCCACATGATCACCATGGAAGAACTCCTGACGCTTCTCGTGCGTCAGGGCGGCTCGGACCTGCACATCTCCGTCAACAGTTCGCCGCGCATCCGCGTCGACGGCATGCTCCTGCCGGTGGACTGCCCGCCGCTGAGTCCCGAGGACACGCGGCGCCTGGCGACCAGCGTGCTCACCAGCGATCAGATCGCCAAGCTCGACCGCGAGTTAGAGCTCGACTGCTCCTTCGGGCTCGCCGATCAGGGCCGTTTCCGCGCCAACGTCTTCTTCCAGCAGGGCTCGGTCGCATCCGTGATGCGTCTGGTGCCGACCAAGATCGCGACCTTCGATCAGCTGGGTCTGCCCAAGGCGGTGTGCGAGCGCATCTGTTCGCTGCGCTCCGGCCTGGTGCTCGTCACCGGCGCGACCGGCTCGGGCAAGTCGACCTCGCTCGCGTCGATGATCGACCTCATCAACCGCAATCGCCAGGGCCACATCGTCACGATCGAAGACCCGGTCGAGTTCGTGCACACGCACAAGCAGTGCCTGGTCACGCAACGTGAGGTCGGCGGCGACACGCACGGCTTCGGGCGCGCGCTCAAGAGCGTGTTGCGTCAGGACCCCGACTTCGTTCTGGTCGGCGAAATGCGCGACCTCGAGACGATCGAGGCCGCCATAACGCTCGCGGAAACCGGCCACCTGACCTTCGGCACCCTGCACACATCCGACTGCGTGCAGACGATCAACCGCATCGTCGACGTGTTCCCCTCGCACCAGCAGCAGCAGGTGCGCACGCAGCTTTCCTTCTCGCTCGAAGCGGTGTTCAGCCAGCAGCTGCTGCCGGTCGCGACCGGCCGCGGCCGCGTGATGGCCTGCGAGGTGATGCTCTGCACGCCCGCCGTGCGCGCGCTGATGCGCGAAGGCAAGACGCACCAGATCTACTCGCAGATCCAGACCGGCGGACGGCTCGGCATGCAGACCATGTCGCACTCGCTCGCGAGTCTGGTGAAGGGCGGCCGCGTGCGGCTGGACGACGCCGAACGCACGGTGAGCGACGCGAACGAACTGCGCACGCTCGTGCGCGGCGCGGCGTAGGGAGCTCCAACCGATGACGGTGCGTGTTTCAGGTCGCATCCGACGCATCCTGGTTGACGCCGGGCTCGTGTCGGAGGAGGACTGGTCCGCTGCGAAGGATCGCGGCGGCCAGCCCGTGGCCGCGCTGCTCAGCCTAGGACTGATCAGCGAAGACTCGCTGCTCGACGCGCTCGGTCGCGCCTCGGATGTCGTGCCCGTCGATCTCTCGCGCGTCAAGCCCGACCACGCGGCGGTGCAGGCGCTGCCCAAGGAAGTCTGCCAAGAGCACGGCATCCTTCCGCTGGCGCGCAACGGCGACATTCTGACCATCGCGGTCAGCGATCCGTTCGACGTGCTGCTGCTCGACGATCTGCGCCGCATCGCCAAGTGCCAGGTGCGCCCGGTGCTCTCGCACCCGACGGCGATCAAGGCCGCGAGCGAGAACGTCTACCAGGATCGCAAGCAGGCGGTCGATGCGCTGCTCTCGGAGGTTTCGGGCCTCGAACAACAAGTCCAGGTCGAAGTCGAACAGACCGAGGACATCGAGACGGCCGCCGCGCAGGGCGAAGACGCTCCGGCAGTCAAGCTCGTCAATATGATCATCCTGCGCGCGCTGCGCGAGAAGGCGAGCGACATCCACATCGAGCCCGGCGACGGCGCGATGCGCGTGCGCCTGCGCATCGACGGCGCGATGAGCGAGATCATGCGCCCGCCGCTCTCGATCGCGCCTGCGCTCTCCTCGCGCCTCAAGATCCTCGCGCAACTCGACATCGCCGAGCGCCACGCGCCGCAGGACGGCAAGTTCCAGATCCGCTACGAGAACCGCAAGATCGACTTCCGTCTTTCGATCCTGCCCGTGGTCGGCGGCGAGAAGGCGGTCATGCGCATCCTCGACGCCGGCGCGGCCGCGCTCAAACTCGAGTCGCTGGGCTACGAGACAAAATCGCTCGAGGACATCCGCAAGGCCTCGAACGCGGCCTACGGCATGCTCTTGATCACCGGTCCGACGGGCTCGGGCAAGTCGACGACGCTGTACTCGTGCATCCGCGAGGTCGCGACGCCGGACGTCAACGTCGTGACGGTCGAGGACCCGGTCGAATACCGCATGGACGGCATCAACCAGGTGCCGGTCAATCCCAAACGCGGCCTGACCTTCGCTGGCGCGCTGCGCTCGATCCTGCGTCAGGACCCTGACATCGTGCTGGTCGGCGAAATCCGCGACACGGAAACCGCCGACATCGCGGTCAAGGCTGCGCTCACTGGCCACTTGGTGCTCTCGACGCTGCACACCAACGACGCGGCCACGACGATCTCGCGCATGATCGACATGGGCATCGACCCGTTCATGGTGTCGAGCTGCCTGCTCTGCATCGGCGCGCAGCGCCTGGCGCGCAAGGTCTGTCCGGTGTGCCGCGTGAAGCTCGAGCTGCCCAAGGAAGAACTTCTTTCCGTGGGCTACTTCGAGAACGAACTCGACACGCTCGACCTGTACCAGGCCAACCCCAAGGGCTGCTCCAAGTGCAAGGACGGCTACAAGGGCCGATTCGCGATCCTCGAGACGCTCTACCTCGACCAGGACCTCAAGCGCATGGTCATCGAGCGTCGATCAGCCAACGAGATAAAGACCGAAGCGGTCCGCCGCGGCATGTTGACGCTGCGGCGCGTCGGTCTGTTGAACGCGGCCCGCGGCAAGACTTCGCTCGAGGAAGTGCTGCGCTCCACGCTCGACGACAAGTAGCGCATTCCTCGCGGAGACCCCTGTGACGAGCTTCAAGTACGCGGCCAAGAAGCCGACTGGCCAAACTGTCGAAGGCACGATCCAGGCCGACGACAAGAACGCGGCTGTGGCCGAGTTGCGTCGCCAGAGCATGACCGTCCTCAAGCTCGAAGCCGCGGCTGACGGCAAGGGCGGCGGCGGCAAGCTGAACTTCAACATCTCGTTCGGCTCCAAGAGTCCCAAGGTCAACTCCGACGACCTGGTGCTGTTCACGCGCCAGCTCGCCACGATGGTCGGCGCGGGTCTGGCGTTGCTCGAGTCGATCGACGTGCTCGGCTCCCAGGCCGAGAGCCCGGGCCTCAAGCAGACTTGCGAAAAGCTCAGCTCCGAACTGCGCGCCGGCTCGGACCTCTCGACGGCGATGGAGACCTGCCCCAAGGCGTTTTCCCCGCTGTACGTGAGCATGGTGCGCGCCGGTGAAGCGTCCGGTCAGATGGACGTGATCCTCGAGCGCCTCGCCGACTACCTCGAAGCGAGCCAGTCGCTCAAGCGCGAGATCAAGGCCGCGATGACCTACCCGGTCATCTCGCTGGTGCTCGTGATCGGCATCACCGCCTTCCTGATGCTCGGCGTCGTGCCGACCTTCAAGCAGGTTTTCGAAGGCCTGGGCTCCGAGTTGCCGGCGCTGACCAAGTTCACGCTCGGCTCCTCGCAGTGGCTGAAGGAAAACTGGTTCCTCGTGCTCGGCGGCGGCGTCGGCGCGTGGCTGGGCTTCGGCATCCTCAAGAAGACGCCCAAGGGCGCCCTCGCCTGGGACCACTTCACGCTGCGCGCTCCGGTGTTCGGGCCGCTCGCCCGCAAGATCGCGCTCGCCCGTTTCGCGCGCACCTTCGCCACGCTGATCCGCTCGGGCGTGCCGATCATGGCCACGCTCGACATCGTCGGCGAGACCAGCGGCAACCTGGTCGTCACCAACGCCGTCAACGCCGCCAAGGAAAGCGTGCGCAACGGCCAGTTGCTCAGCGATCCGCTTGCCGCGAGCAAGGTCTTCCCGCCGATGGTCACGCGCATGATCGCGATCGGCGAGCGCACGGGCGCGCTCGAGCAACTGCTCGAGAAGATCGCCGAGTTCTACGACGCGCAGGTCAAGGCCGCGATCAAGAGCTTGACCAGCCTGATCGAACCGCTGCTGATCAGCTTCATGGGTGTGATCGTGGGCGGCGTGGTGCTCAGCGTGTTCCTCCCGATCCTCGACGTGGTCGGCAAGCTCTCGAGCAGCAGCTGACCGAGAACGCTCGCACTGCGAAAAAGCTTCCCGCGGCCCGCCCACTAGCGGGCCGCGCTCGTTTCGATTTCGCGCGCTGACTTCAAGCCTGGCGCAACACGAAGTCGATGCACTCCACGCGAAGGATTCGCTCATTCGTCTTGTGGTGTTTGGCCGCAGGCGAGTGGGGCGACGGCCCAGTGGACCGCCGCGAGGCATGTGCGCCTTGCGAATCGGCGCAGTGTCTCAAGACGCAACCTCCGGGACGTCGAAACAACGCCTCGGTAACCAACGGACCTCGGCGCACGTGGCCGCGGCCGCCAACACCCAAGACTTCCGAAACCAAGCAAGATGAGAACTCACAAGCGCAATTCCGGCTTCACGCTGATCGAACTCATGATCGTGGTGGCCATCATCGCGATCATCGCCTCGGTCGCCATCCCGCGGCTCATGGCCGCCCGCCTCTCGGCCAACGAGTCGGCGGCGATCTCCACCCTGCGCTCGCTCACGAGCGCGCAAGCCCAGCTCCAGTCGTCGGGCGCCATCGACACCGACGGCGACGGCTCGGGTGAGTACGGTTTCTTCGGCGAACTGTCGGGCGCGGACCCGGTCCGTATCTCGACCGCTGGTGCGCCCGCCGCGGGCACCGCCGGTACGGACGAGTTGAACCCGGCCGTGCTCTCGGGCGCGTTCGGCAACGTCGCCAACGGCCAGGTCACCCGCTCGGGCTACATCTTCCAGATGTACCTGCCCGCCGCCGGTTCGCCGGCCGCTCCGATTGCGGAAGACGCGACCGGTGGTTCCGCCACGACCTTCCCCGATCCTGACAACTGCGAAGTGCTCTGGTGCTGCTACGCCTGGCCGGTCGCCGCGAACCAAACCGGCAACCGCGTGTTCTTCGTGAACCAGGAAGGCGACATCTACCAGATGAACAACCGCATCGCCGCGCCGTACGAAGCCACCGCTGGCGGTCCTGCCTCGGACGCCATCTTCAGCGTCGCGACCGACATGGGTTCGCCGCTGGGCGTCAACGGCGTCGCCGCGACGGACGCCAACACCTGGGTCCCGGTCCAGTAATCCTGAGCCTGGTCTGATACGAAGCGAGGCGTCCCGCACGCGCGCGGGACGCCTCGCTGTGTTTTCGTTTCTGCGCGCCGCGCTCAGCGCTCTTGTTCGAGCGCGCGCACCCAGCGGCGCAGTTGCGCGGTGTCGAGCGCGAAGCCGCCGTGCACGCGGCGCGGAGCGACCGCGCCATACGCTACGAGTTGCAACGACTCGCCGCGCAGCGCGAGCGGTGTGTCCAGGCTCTCGCCCAGACCTGCGGCGAACAGTTCGACTTGTTCGAGCAGGCGGCCGAGGTCGAGTTGGAACACGGCCGCGCTGCAGGCGCCGTCCGCGCTCGCCAGCCCTTGCGCCAAGCTCGGCGGAAGCGCCGGCGCCGGTCGCGTCAGCCGCGCGAGCGCTTCGCTCGCGCCGCTCGCTTCGCCGCCCACGCGCAGCACCGCGAACTGCTCGGTCGTGGCGAAGCCCAGGCGCAGTCCGCGCGCGCCCAAGAGCGCGTCGAACGCGCGCTGAGCCTGCGCGAGTTCCGCGTCGTCGACCGGCTCGTTCGGCGCCAAGCGCTGCGCCATCTCGCGCACGTCGATCCGCCCGGCGTACTCGCGCCACGCCGCGCCGCCCGCGAGTGATTCCTGCGGGCCCTGGAAACTCACGCCGAGCTGCTTCCAGGCTTCGAGGCCGAGCCATTGGGTGAGTCCATCCACCAGGACTTGCGGCTGCGGGCAGCCGACGTACTGCGTGACTTCGATTCCATCGACGCCCAGGCGCAGGTTGGAGACCGTCGCGTGGCTTTCGCTGGCGCGCAGCTGTTCGAGCACGCCGCGCGCGACCTCGAGCAGCGGCGCCACTTCAGCGGGAACATCCGCGGGCAACGCGTCGAGGAACATCTCGAGCTGCTCGAACGTGCGGCGGCCGTCGCCGACGCTCGCGGAACTCGCCGCGGCGCCGAGGTCCATCAAGCGGCCCAGGCCGGAGATGTCGTAGGTGCGCTCGCCGAAGCGCGCCTTGGTCCAGCGTTCGTCGCCGAGCGCCAGCGCCAGGCCGCTCTCGATCCGTCCGCCACGCCAGTCGACGAACAGCTCGAGCTGCTGCGCCGCGTCGATCAGCGTGCGGGCTTCGTCGACTTGTTCGAGCGCTGCGGCGGCGGCCGGGTCGCTCTCGGAGGCGGCGTTGAGTTCGCCCTCGATGGCGCCCAGCGCCGTTTCGATCAGCGGGCCGAACGCGCGCCGCAGGCCTGCGACGTCGAGCCATGCGGCGCTGTCGTGCGCGGCGAGGCTGGCCCACGCCTCGGGCGCGCTCGCGCCGGCCTCGAAGGGCGCGCTCTCGATCACCAGGTGCTCGGCGGTCGCGCGCACGCTGAGCCCCGCGAGCGCCTCCCCGGCCTGCGCTGCGACGGCCGCGGGATCCGCGCAGGGCACGACCGCCACGAACTGCGGCTCGCCGCCGGCGCCGAGCGTCAGCGCGAGTGCGACGGGCCGGTCGAAATCCAGGGCGGCGAGCAACTCGCGCGACTGCGGGTCGCCGGCGAACTCGCCCAACGCCTGTTCGAGCGAGAGCGGCTCGTCTTGAGCCAGGCGCAGCCAGGGCTCGAGCGCCGAGCGCAGCGACGCGAGGCGCACCAAGCCGACGGCGTCGGCCGGCAGCAGCGCGGCAGCATCTTCCGCGGGCGCGATCTCCAGCGCGCAGGCGGCGGGCGGCGCGAGCTGGATTCCGTGGTGGGGGAGCGGGCTGGGAAGGAACGCGAGGAGCAGCGCGAGAGCGGTCTGCATGGGGCGATTCGTCCGTGAAGCTTGCGGAGCGTGGCGCCAGTACGCGGCGCCGCGGGCCGGAAAGCGGCGCGCCCGATCAGCAAGCGCGGCGCCAAGTGGCTCGGCGCACGGACACGCCGCAGCAGCTGACGCCGACGGCGATCGCGCGCCGCGCGCGCGGCGCGTTCTGGGCCAGAGCTGCTCGCACGCTCGTGCGACGAGCCAGCGCTGCTACGGGCAGATGAACGCCAGAACGCCGTCGCTGGTGTTTGTCGACGGGCCGGGGTTCGCCGGGTCGCGGTACCAGAACTGGAAGCCCCAGGTCGTGCCGACCCCAAACGTAGGCGGCAGCGTCGGCGCGGCGAGCTGCGCTGAGGCGGCGCCGCTCGGGCTGGTCGTCACGAGTGCGAGGCGCTCGAGGGGCTGCGCGAGGCACAGGGTCCCGGCGAAGAACGGCGTGGGCGCAATCACCTGGCTCGAGGTGAAGAAGCGGCCGCTCACACCGGGCGGGCAACCGCTGACCGTGAGCTCGAAATCCGCCCAGCCCAGGCTCGGCGCGCCGAGCGAATCTAGCTGCGCGCCGGGCCCCACGGAGTTGGGCGAGCTGTTGCAGAACGTGCCCGCCACGCAGGCGCTGCCCGTGCCGAGCGCGCCCTCGGCGTGCAGGCTCTGCGCGAAGATGTCGCCCGAGTCGTTGCGCTCGTCGCGCCACGCGGCGCGCACCACGCCGCTGCGGTCGATTACGACCTCGAGGTCGTCTTTCTGCGGCAAGATCGTCGACAACGAGACGGTTCCCGAGGGCATCCAGGTGAGGGCGCCGCTCGGATTCAGGCGCGCGGCGCGCAGTCGGCTGGCGGGCACCGGCGTCTGCGGGTTGTCGAAGTACAGCGCGAGCGCGCCGTCTCCGAAGGCCACGACGCGTTCGAAGGACTCGTTCTGGCCGTCCAGTGCAGCGAGCGAGACGCCGGGATCGGTCCACAGGCGCGCGCCGCTCGCCGAAATGCGCTGGGCGCCGACGCCCCACTGCGACTGCGCGCTGTTGCGGCGGTTGAAGACCACGATCGCGTCGCCGTTCGCCATGGGCGCGATCGACGGGGAGAGCTGCTGGACGCCGGCCTCGACGGAGACGCTGACGCCGTTGTGGGGGAACAACTCGGCGCCGCTCGCGCTCAGGCGCTGCACGCGGCTGGTGAACGTCGAGGCGGGCGCTGCATGCCAAGCGAGCCACGCGCCGCCGGCGCCGTCGCTCGCCAGGAGCGGCTGATAGGCGATCGGCACGGACGACGCGTCGTACACGACGACCGGCGCGCCCCCGTTCCACAGCGCTTGACCGTTTGCATCGAACTTCATCGCGCGGATGTGGCGCGGACTCGAGAAGCTCGCCGTGTTGCGCAGCCACTGCACGATGAAGCTGCCGTTGTCGCTCGCGACCAGCGCGGCGAAGGAAGGCTTCTCGTTCGTCGCGCCGCTGATCACAGTCTCACCGAGTAACGCGCCCGCGCTCGAGCGCCGCTGGATGTGGATCGCACCGGTTCCGCTGGAGGGAATGCGCGCGTAGGCGATCGCCACCGAACCGTCGCTGAGTTCGGCGAGCACCGGATTGGCGTCGAAATCGACGTTGTTCGAGATGGCGATGCCGTCGGCGCCCCACAAGAACTGCCCGCTCGGCGAAAGCTTGTAGACGTACACGTCGAGATCGCCGCCGGCGCGCACGTCGGTGAAGGCGAGCAGCGCATTTCCCGCGGCGTCGGACTGCATGTCCCAGCCGATCAGCGAGCTGTTCTGCGGGTGCGTGCTGACCGCCAGACCGTTGGCGGCGAAGCTCGGCAGCCCGACGGAATCGAAGTGCTGCGCGTAGACCGCGTACGAGCCCGCACGATTGTCGAACCAGCCCACCCAGGTCGCGCCGGCGCTGCCGGCGGCGATCTGCGGCACTGTCTGGTCGCCGTTCTGCACGCATACGGCGCTGTTGAGCGAGGGGTCGCTCGACCACTGCGCAGCGAGCGCGCTGCTCGGCGCGGCCATGGCCAAGAACAGGAAGGCGAAGGAGCGGATGGTGAGCATCGTGGGCGTGGGCGTGGGCTGCGGCGCAGCGGTGGCTGCGCCAAGGTTGGGTCGGTTGCGCGATGACGGCTGCGCGAGTGGGGCACCCACGGAGCCGCGGCGTGCGCGAGTTCGCGCGCCGCGACACACCGTGCTTGAGGCGGCGAACGAGTGCTTCAGTTCGCGATCATCACCAGCAACGCGGCGACGACAATCGCCAGCGTGAGCGCGACAGCGGTGCGGGACGAATCCGAGGTGCGAATCGAGGTGTCGGTCCTCACCACGTTGGCCTCCAGTGGCCCGGCGGGGGTGCGGGGGCGAGCCGACGCCCTGGCGCGCCCCTCGCGCGCCCACGCGGCCCGACCCTAGATTGTGCGCCGATCTCCGCCCCCGGCTAGGCCAAAAACCGCGAAAGCTCTCATGTCGCCGAAATCCGCCGAACACGTGCTGCCGCCCCTGCGTCCCAGAGCGTGCGTTTGCTCGCCGGTGTCGCTCGGTTCCACCTGCATCGAGGCTGGAGCCGCGACCTCAGGACGGTGAGCGACCGCCCAACCACCGACCGGAACTCCTCCGTTCCGGTCGGTGCTGTCTGGCGGCCCCCCGCCCAAGCCGGACGACGGCCTCGGTCTGCGCGCGAGGGCGTTCGCGCTGCCCGGTGGAGCGGCGCCAGCGCCGCAGCGCGCAGGCTGCTTCGTGGTGCGTTACCAGGCGCTCCAGGGACGCTTTGGCGTGGCCCCGGACGCCGCATGCCGCCACAGCCGTCCGCGCGCTGCGGCTCGCAATGTCGCCCGTGTTGCGCTAGACCAGCGGACTTCGCCCGGAGCGGACCTGTGCTCCCCCCTGCCCGCGGCGCACTGCCCATGTCCACGTCCGAGCCTGTGTTGAATTACGCGTCGGCCCGCCACGACGACGCGCGCCCGGCGACGAAGATCGTCGCCACCATCGGTCCGGCCTCGGAGGACCGTGTGATCGCGCTGATCGACGCGGGCATGGCCGTGGCGCGGATCAACTTCAGCCACGGCGTCGACGACGACCACCGGCGGCGCGTCGAGAAGGTGCGCACAGCGGCGCGCCTCAAGGGGCAACCCATCGGCGTGCTCGCCGACATTCAGGGGCCGAAGTTGCGGCTGGGGCAGATCGCCGGCGGGCAGGCGCGCCTCGAAGCCGGGCAGGACTTGCGGCTGGTCGAGGCCGCCAAGTCGAATGACCCCGCGGTGATCCCGCTGAACTTCACCGGGTTCCGCGACACGGTCATGCCGCAGCACCGCGTGCTGCTGGCCGACGCCGCGGTCGAGTTGGTGATCGTCGGCGTCGACGGCGAGTTCCTGGTCGCGCGCGTGCAGCGCGGCGGCATCATCGCCGACCGCAAGGGCGTGCACTTCCCCGACTCGCTGCTCACGGCCGAGTTGCCGACGGCCCAGGACCGCAAGCACATCGCGCTCGCCCAGGAACTGTGCATCGATTTCCTCGGCGTTTCGTTCGTTTCGCGCGCCTCCGACCTCGAGCGCATCCGCGATCTCGCGCCCAACATGATGCTGGTCGCCAAGATCGAGCGGCGCACGGCGCTCGACGACCTGCGCGGCATCCTGGAGGCCACCGACGGCGTGATGGTGGCCCGCGGCGACCTGGGCGTCGAAGTCAACCTCGAGCACCTGCCGCTGGTGCAAAAGCACCTGATCGCCGAGTCGGTCAAGGCCGGCAAGTTCGTCATCACCGCGACCGAGATGCTCGAGTCGATGGTGCACGCCTCGCGCCCGACGCGCGCGGAGGTCACCGACGTCGCCAACGCCGTACTGGACGGCACCGACGCGGTCATGCTTTCGGCCGAGACGGCGGTGGGGCAGCACCCGGTCGAGGCGGTGCGCGCCATGGCCCGCATCGCGCGGGCCGTGGAGACCTCGCCGCGCTACCAGCAGCTTTCGCGCGTTCCGTTCCGCCAGAACGAGCCGACCTTTTCGAACGCCACCGCGCTGGCGGCCGCGCAGGCTGCGGAGGCGCTCAAGATCAAGAAGGTCATCTGCTTCACCGAGACGGGCAACACGGTGCGCCTGCTCTCGCGCTACCGCATCGCGGGCGACATCATCGCCCTCACGCCGAGCGAGCGGACGCTGCACGCGATGACGATCCTCAGCCACGTGCGCCCACTGCTTTGCGCGCGCGAAACAAGTCTCGAGGACATGTTGCACGAGGCCCAGACGGTGCTCGTGCAGAGCGGCATGTGCGCGCACGGCGAGGAGGTCATCTTCGTCGCCGGGGTGCCGCCCGGCGTCGCGCGTTCGACGAACGTGATGAAGCTGCACCGCATCGGCGAGCAGACGCGCTTCCAATAGCGCGCGCCCCGCGATTCTTTCGTTGACGCGCGGCGGCGCGCTCTGTCTTCTATCGCCCGCCCAGCGCCGCACCTCGATGCTCGACCTCTCTCCGCTCGCCATCTGGCGCCGCAGCGCCTTCAGCCGCGTGATCGACGTGGAGCGGCGCATGCGGCAGAGCGCCACGACCACGGCCCGCGTGGTGTGCATCGCCAGCGGCAAGGGGGGCACCGGCAAGAGCGTGGTCGCCACCAACCTCGCCGTCCTGCGCGCGCAGCGCGGCGAGCGTGTGCTGCTGATCGACTTCGACGCGGGCTTGGCCAACGACCACCTGCTGCTCGGCCTCGCGCCGCCCTTCGACCTCGGTCACGTGATCGAGGGCCGCGCCACCGTGGCCGAGGCGATGGTCGAAGGCCCCGGTGGACTGCGCCTCCTGTCGGGCGGCGTCGGCCGCCACGTGCTGGCGCACCCCACGCGCCGCGAATTCGAGCGCCTGCTCAAGGCGCTGCGCCCGCTCGAGGACGAGTTCGACCTCATCATCGTCGACCACGGCGCGGGCATCGGCTACACGACGGTGACCCACCTGTGCGCTTCGACCACCTTGCTTCTGGTGACGAGCCACGAGGTGACCGCGCTCTCGGACGCCTACGCGGTCTACAAGCGGGCGGTGATGGTCAATCCCTCCCTCCACGTCGGCGTGGTGTTCAACCGGGCTCCCGACGCGGAGTCCGCCGACGCGGCCTGGGAACGCTTGCGCGGCGTGTGCCGCAAGTTCCTCGGCCGTCAGCCGGAACTGATCGGCTTCGTTCCGGCCGATCCCGCGGTCCCGCGCAGCGTGGACCTGCGCGCGCCGGTCAGCCTGGTCGAGCCGCACAGCCTGGCCGCGCAGTCGCTGCTCTCGGTGTCGCGCTGGCCGCAACTGGACACCGCGCGTTCGGTCGAGCCGTTCTACGAGCGCGCGCTCAAGGCGCTGCACTGAGCCTCGGGCGCCGCCGCGGAGCGCCCGTCTGCGCCGGGTCTTGGAGGCGAATCGGCTGCGCCCGGCTCCCGGCGATCGCCAGTACGATTGTGGAGCGGTACGTCGCGCCGGGCACGGGAGACGCTGACGCGCTTGTCGCGTGACTGAGGGCTACAGCGCGGGTAAGCCCCACGCAGCCGTGGCGGCGGCCGCACCTTGAGGTCCTTGGCCATGTTCGTTTGCTCCAAGCAGGTGGTGCGTCGGCTTCCGAGCTGCGCGGCGCCGTTGGCGCACTGCGTTCTGGCGGCGGTGCTGTGCGGGGAGGCGTCGGCGCGCTGGGGTGCGGCGTCTTCGATCGGGGCGACGCCGCTGGCGAGCCGTGCGCAACCGGCCGCGCACGCGGCGCAGCGCGTTCCCGACCGCGAGGCCCTCGCGCCCGACGGTCGACGTGGGCTCGGGGCCCTGACGCCGCTGAACGACCTGCTCGCCCTGCTGCGCTCGAACGCCGAGTCCGACCGCGCCTTCAGGCTCGAACTCGACACGCTCGTCTCCGACCTCAAGCTGCAGCTGGACCAGATCCGGACCGCGTACGAACAGGCGCAGTTGTTCGAGCTCGCAGCGCCCGGCGATCCGCGCAGCCTCGACGCGCTGCACGCACGCTTCGAAGAGCTCGCCGAAGATCCGCTGCCGACGCTCGCGGCGGGCGGCAAACGCGCCGCGGCGCTGGCGCACGTGCTGCTCGACGCACGCATGCGGGTCCGCGCCCGAGCGCTCGGCGATGCGGAACTCGAGCTGGCCGAGCTCGAAAACGGCCTGCGCGCGCTGCGCGCGGCGACGGACGGCTTCGCGACGTTCACCCAGGCCGAAACGGGCAACATCGCCGCGCGCGTCGACCTCGCCGCGAGTTGGCTGCGCGCGTTGCGCAACGATCTCGCCGCCTTGCGCGTGCCATCGGACGCGCGCGCGCCGAGCGAACAAGTCGCGCAGTTGCTCGCTGTGGCCGCGGCTTCGGAGGGTGAAGGCGTGCGGCGCGCCAACGTGGAGCGCCTGTGCGAGCCGCAGCGCAAGTTGGCCGAGCTCATGGGCGCGTCGCTCTTCACCACGCGCCTCGCGCCCACGGTGGAGTCGCTCGTGCAGTGGCGCGCGGAGTTGCTGCGCACCGCCGCGCCGCTCATCGAGCGCGCGGAGCGGGCGTTGCCCGAGGCCGATCGCAACGCGCCGCCCGATGCAACGCTCGCGGGTCTCAGCAAATCCGAGCGCGTGCGCCGCTCGGGCCAACTCGCTTTCGAAGCCTTGCAGCACGATCCGCTCGACGAACGCGCCGTGTGGTTGATGGCGCACGCGAGCGAATTCCACTACGGGTTGCTGCAGTCGCGGCCGTGGTACGACCGCTACCTCGCGCTGCGCCGCATCCGCAGCCACGACCACCGCAGCTACCAGGGCCGCAAGCTCGATCCGCGCGAGAACGAGGCTTTGCAGGCCGTGCAGCGCCAACTGCTGCCCGACCCGCAGCGCCCGCGCGGGCTCTAGCGCCGGACTACGGCTCGATAAGGAACTCGACCGCGTTGCTGAGCCCGACCCTGGTCCGGATCGGGAGGAACGGATCGCGGTACCACCACTGTCCGTAGACGTGGGTTCCAAGCGCGAGTCCGGACGTAGCGATGTAGGACGACGTGAAGTCGAACTGGAACGAGCCGGTGCAGTCGTTGGTGTTCGGCGTGCCGCCCGACGACTGGGGCTGAGTTCGGACGAGCGGGGCGCCGACGCACAGCGTTCCGCCGAAGAACGGCGCTGCCTGCGGCGCAGTGCCCCAAACGAACAAGCCGCTCTTGAGGTTCAACACCTGTTGCGCCGTGATGCGCAGTTGGTTCGTGTTCGAGATCGAGGCGCGGCCGGTGGAGCAGATTCTCGGCACGCAGCCGTTCGAGTTGATCTTTGCCGTGCAGTAGATGGTCTGGTCGGAGCACGGCGGGCCGTGGACGAAAATGTCCGAGGCGGCGTTGGTATCGCCAGCCACGAGTGTTGCGGCCAGGCTGGAGAAGGTGACGAAGCGTCCGTCGCTCGAACTAGACGGACTGTAACTGCCCTGCAGGCTCTGCTGGCCGTTGCTCGAGACGCTGAGGCGCTCAACCGCGCCCGTCACGAGGTTCTTGCGAAACACGTCGTCGGTGACGTTCGAGTCGCCGGGCACGAGGTTGCTGGCATAGCTGTAGAAGGTTGCGAATACGCCATCCGAAGAGACGGCGCCTTCACCGGACCCGAAGCTCGTGCCGCCGCCGCCGAGGGGTTCGCTTGCGCGCTTGAACGTGTTGGTGGCGCGTTCCCAGACGAAGACGTCGTCGTTGACGCTGAAATCGCCCGGCGTCAGGTTCGTTGCGGAGCTGGTGAAGATGACGAAGTCGCCCGTGTCGCTGATTCTCGGATCGAAGCTCGAGCCGTTGCCGACGAAGCTCGGTGGATTCACGGTGACTCCCGTCAACGTGCCGCTCAGACGCGAGTACAAGAAGACATCCTCTCTCCCGTTGACGTCACCCGGAATCAAGTTGCTGGCATGCGAGGAGAAGACAACCCAGTCGCCGGAGTCCGAGATCGATGCGTAGAGGCTCATCGCGTTGGCGTCGGGGAACATCGGGTTCGTGGGCACGCTCACTCGCGTGGTCGTTCCGGCGAGCATGTCTCGCAGGTAGACACCGATGGTGTTCGGCCCCGTCGGAGCGACGAGGTTCGTCGCGTAGCTGATGAAGGCCACGAAGCGTCCATCGGACGAGACCGAGGCGTCGACGCTGGCGCTGTTGGCGGCGCCGCCCGATGCTGCGACGGACACGAGGGTTGTCGTTCCACTGCTGAGGTCGCGCAGGAACACGTTGTCGAACGCGAACGGCGAGGACGCGACAGGCTGCGCCAGGTTCAACGCCTTGCTCGTGAACACCACGTAGCGGCCCGTCGCGGAAATCGATGGGGCGGAGCAGTTGGCGTCTGCGATCGCGCCGCTGCTGCTGACGCTCGCTCTCTGGACGTTTCCGCTGAGGCGGTCGTGTACGTACACCTGGGTCGAAAAACCAGTCGATCCCCCGGCGACGAGGTTGGTCGCGGTGCTCACGAACACCACGCGCGAGCCGTCAGCGGAGATCATGGGCGTCTGGCTGTGGTTGTTGGCCTGGACCCCGGCGGAACTGACGCTGATGCGTGTTGTCTGCTGCGCAGCTTGAGCCGGCGGCGCAGTGAAAGAGAGGGCAAGCACAGCAACGGGCACCAGAACAGCGCCGGTACGCATAAGGATCGCCTTTCGCTTTGGACGTGTCGCTGGGACACGTGTTCCGCCTGCGATATTCGAGCACACCTCCGCGCAGGCAGCCACGGGTCGTGCGGCGCAACTTCGCGTCGGCGTCCGATGCGCGCCAGCGGTTATCCTGTCGGGTCGCCAGGCGCGTGCGGGAACGGTCCCGAGCCCTCGCTCGGCGCCCTCGACGATGACCCAGTCCGCAGCGCACACGCCGCCATTCCTGATCGAAGCCGCCCGCAGCCGTTCGGGGGACGACCCGATCTTTGCGCTCAACGCCGAAGCGCAGCGGCGCGCGCGCACGGGGGAAGCGGTGGTCAACGCGACGCTCGGAGCGCTGATGGACGACCAGGGCAAGCTGGCGGTGATGAAGAGCGTGTTCGACGCGCTCGCCGCCGTCGATCCGCAGCGCGCGGCCGGCTACGCGCCGATTGTCGGCGAGCGCGGCTTCCTCGACGCGGTCGTGGGGGACTTGTTCGGCGCGGGCGAACTCGCGCGCCACTCGGTGGCGGCGGCGACGCCGGGCGGCACCGGCGCGCTGCACCACGCGATCGTCAACTTCCTGGAACCCGGTCAGGCGCTGCTCGCGCCGGAGTACTACTGGGGCCCGTACAAGACGCTCGCCGACCACACGCGCCGCAAGGTCGAAACGTTCCGCATGTTCGACGGCGCACGGCGCTTCGACAGCGCGGCGTTCGAGCGCGCGCTCGAAGGCCAAGTCCGCTCGCAGGGCCGCGCGCTCGTGCTGCTCAACACGCCCTGCAACAACCCGACCGGCTACTCGCTCGACGCGGCGGAGTGGAGCGAGGTGACACGCATCGTGCGCGCTGCCGCGCGCCGCGCTCCCGTCGCGCTGCTCGTCGACCACGCCTACGCGAAGTTCGGCGGCCCGGGCGCCGAGCGCTGGGTCGAACACGCCGCGCAGATCGTCGGCGAAGCGCTGCTGCTCGTCGCCTGGACGGCCTCGAAGTCGTTCACGCAGTACGGCGCCCGCGTCGGCGCGCTGGTCGCCGTGCATCCCGACGAAACCGAGCGCAAGCGCATCGACAACGCGCTCGCCTTCTCGTGCCGCGGCACGTGGTCGAACTGCAACCACGCCGGGCAACTCGCGATCGGCAAGCTGCTCTCCGACGCCACGCTGCGCGCCCGCGCGGACGCGGAACGCGAGGCGCTGCGCAAGCTGCTCGACGAACGCGTCGCGGCCTTCAACACCGCCGCGCACGCCGCGCGGCTCGACTATCCGCGCTACGAGGGCGGCTTCTTCGTCAGCGTCTTCGCGCCGCGCCCCGAGGCCGCCGCCGCGCACATGCGCGACGCCGGAGTGTTCGTCGTACCGATCCCCGGCGCGCTCCGCATCGCGCTGTGTTCGACGCCCGCGCGCGACGTTCCGCGCCTCGTCCAGGCGCTCGCCGCGGGCTTGGCTGCCGCGAACTGACCGGAGACCGTGCCATGTCCACGCGCGAACTCAACGAACACCAGGGCGGCTGGGAGCTGGAGCACCACTACGGGCCGCGTGTGCACCTGCTCGACAACCTGTACTTGCTCACGGCGCTCTCCAAGCTGTGCAGCAAACGCATCCGGCACCCCGAGCTGACTGCCACGCTGCGGCGCGTGTACCAGATCATGCTGGCCAACGTCGCCGGCCACGATCTGCCGCGCGTCGACGTCGAGGAACCGACGCGCATGAGCGATCTGCACCCGCGCGAAGGCGTTTACCGCGGCGCCGTCATCGATCCGGCGACGAAGGTCGTGGTGGTCGACATCATCCGCGCCGGCATCGTGCCCTCGCAGGTGTGCTTCGAGATGCTCACCGCGGTTCTGCCTGAGGAAAACGTGCGCCTCGACCACCTCAACATGGCGCGCGTGTCGGACGCGCAGGGACACGTGACCGGCGTCGATCTGTCAGGTTCGAAGATCGGTGGTTCGGTCGAAGGCGCGGTGCTGCTGATGCCCGATCCGATGGGCGCGACCGGCGCCACGACGATCCGCGCGGTCAAGCACTACCGCGAGCACTTCGGCCGCCCGGCGCGCATCGTGGCGATGCCGATGATCGCGACGCCCGAGTACCTGCGCGCGGTGACGAGCGCGTTCGACGATTTGGTGGTGTACGCGGCGCGGCTCGACCGCGGTTTGTCGGCGCCGGACGTGCTCGCCGCCTTGCCTGGCCAACGTTGGAACGAAGAGCGTGGTCTCAACGACCACGGCTACATCGTGCCCGGCGCCGGCGGAATGGGCGAAGTGCTCAACAACGCTTGGTGTTGATGGTTCGCGGCGGAGCCTCGCACTGAAGTTCAGCGGCGCCGCGCCACCAGTTGCGTGAGCGCGACGCCTTGCGCGAGGCGCGTCTCTTCGCGCACCAGTCCCAGGCGCGGCGTGTACCAACGCACGACGTCGCCGTCGCGCCACACCAGGCACAGCTCGCCAGCGCTCGACTCGCGCAGATCCTCGAGCTCGCGCTCCTTGAGGGCCGCGCGCGGCGGCAATTCGAACCGCTCGGGCGGCGGGAGCGCGCCCACGGAGAGCGCGGCGGCGCCGCCGCGGAGGTCGACGAGCAGCGTGCGCGAGCCGACGAAACGAATCTGCGCGTCGCCGCGCTCGATGTGCAGCAATCCTTCGCCGATGAGCGCGCCGTCGGCGGCGTCGAAGCGCGAGCGGCGCACGATCTGACGGCGTCCGTTCGCGTTCTCGACGCGCTCGCGCCACCACTCGCGCCGGCCCGAGGGATCGAGGTCGCAGCGCCACAGCTCCTCGCCCAGGCGCGGAGCGCGCTCCAACGCCTCGGCGAGCGCGTGTTGCAGCGCGATCTGGTTGCGCCACGCGCCGGGGCGATCGAATCCCTCCGCTCCGCGCAGCAGCGCCAGTTGTGCGTCGAGCAGCGGCTCCGCTGCATACCAACGGCGCGCGGCGTCGAGCAATTCGAGGTCGCGCGCCTGGTCCGCGGGCAGGCGCAGCTCGCCGCGGCGCGCGCTCTCGGCCCATGTCGCGAGCGCGGACGCCGAGCGCAGCGCTTGCGGTTCGATGCCGTGGCCTGCGGCGACGCGCTCGCGCAACTCGCGCACAAATCGCTCGCCGAACTCGTCGAGGTGTCCGCAGCCAAAACGAGCCGCGTGGGCGAAGGCTTGCGACTCGCCCGCGCGCTCGGAGGAGCTGCGCAGCGCGAACAAGTCGCGTTCGTGCGCCAAGTCTCGTTCGGCGCGTGCGGCGCGCAGGTGCTGGTGGAGCAGTTCGTACGCCGCGGCGAGGCGCTCGCCGCGCGCGCCCGGCGGCGCGTCGTTCAGTTGGAGCTCCAACCACGGACCCGCCTGGGCCAGGAATGCGTCGCGCTGCTCTTGTGCGCGGTCGAAGGCGCGCAGGGCTTCGTCGCAGGCGGCGATGTCGAGCTCGGCGCCGTCCGCCTGTGCGCGACTGGCTTCGAAGCGGCGCGCTGCGACGAGCGCTTGTGCGAGGTGCGAGAGATGCTCGGTTGCACCGTACAGGCCCTCCGCTTCGAGCGTGCGGGCCCGCTCGCGCGCGAGCTCGCCGTCGCCGTTCGAGAGCAACGTCAGCAGCGCGTCCAAACCACGCGCCGCGCGCACACTGCGCTCCGAGCGCTCGAGCGCCGTTGCGAGTTCGCCGCGCAGCGCCTGCAGCGCCGCGCCACGCCGTTCGAGCTCGACTTGCAGCCGCTGGGACAGGTCGCGTTGGGCCGCGAGCTGGCGCGGCAGTTCGACGTTCTCGCTTGGCTCGCGAACAGCGCGTGCGTCGTCGCGCCGGAGCGCGGCTTCGAGCGCGTCGAGCTGGCTGGTCATGTGCGACTCGCCGGCCGCGAGTTCCGCACGCAGCGACCCGAGCATGTCCAGCGCGGCGCGTTGCGCCTGCGCGAAGTTGTCGCGCTCGAGCTCGGCCGCGCGCAACGCGGCGGCGGCTTGCGAACGTGCGCTCCACGAGAGCCAGCCGAGCGCGAGGCAACCGAGCGCGGCGGCTGCGTAGGCGCTCCGGCGGTTGCGGAGTTCGCGCGCCGAAAGAGCGCGTGCGCTGGCGCCGGCCAGAATCTGTTCGATGCTCGCGCGCGCGCGGGAGGCGCTGCTTGCCCGCGAAGTCGTTCCGTCGACGAGTTCGCGCGCGAGCGCGTGCGCGGCCTCCGAGATTTCGCTTCCCACGGCGGGAGGTCCGCTCAGCGCCGCCAGCTTTCGTCCCAGCGCGTGCAGATCGCCGCGGACGCCCTCTGCGCTCGGGGTCGCCACGCCGGGGCCCAGCAGCGTGACGCGCACGCCGTACGGATTCCTGTCGTATTTCTCTACGCTGTGGGCGAGCAACACCGCGCCAGTGCGGAGATCGCCGTGCTCGAGTCCAGCGGCGTGCAGGGCTGCGAGTGCGGTGAGCACCTGGCGCGTCACTTCGAGTGCGTGTGCGGGGTGCAACGCGCCCTCGCGCGCCAGCCGCGCCGCGAGCGTTTCGCCGTCGACGTGCTCGCACAGCGCGAAACGCGGCCGTCTGGCAAACGCCCGATTTCGAGCGTCGGGGCGAGTGTCGGCGCGCCGATCCGCGCGACGGCGGCAAGTCGAGCTTGCAGTGCATCACGTTCCGCCGGCGACAACGTGCGTGAGCGCGAGACGACTTCGAGGCGCGCCAATCGCTCCGTGCGCTGCGCGTCGCGCACCGCGAAGAGCGGACCGACCGGCCCGTCGCCCAGGTCGCGCACGAACTGGAAGCGCGCAGGGAGCTCCCGCGTTGCCGGGTCATCGTCCTCGACGCGCCATACGACCTCGAAGCTGGGGCCGCCTTCGTCGGGCGGCGGGGGCGAAAACGGCGGGGGCGGGTCGGCGGGGCGGTTCACGGGCAGCCGACCCGCGACCAGTCCCGCCAGGCACACGCGCGGCGGGCCGCGGGGAACGGCTTCGAAACGTACCGCGTGCTCGCGGCGCGGGTCGAAGCTCTCGCGCATTCGCGCGCGCCGCGCCGCGCGTCGCTCGGCGCGCGCTCGGAAGAAACTTCGCGCGGGGCGTCAGCGCAAGCGCGCGAGCTTGGTCACGCGGCCCAGGTAGTTCCAGTCGGCGACGTAGATGTCGCCGTTGGGCGCCAAACGCGCCGAGTGCGGCGAGAGGAACTCGCCGTCGCGCCACTGTTCGCGCGGCACGCCGTTCTGCGCGCGCTTGGACTCGTCGGGGTTGTCGCCCAGGTGCGCGAGCAGCTTGCCTGTGCTGTCGAGCAAGGTCACACGCCCGGCGAGGTCGGCGACAACGATCTCCCCGTTGAGCGCGTGCGCGCTGCACGGGCGGCGCAGACCGCCGATCGGTTCGCCCAGGCGCTTGCCCTCGAGATCGAAGCGCTGCAGGCGGTGGTTCTCGCGGTCGGCGACGAGCAACTCCGGCTTGCCCTCGACGAGTTCGAGCCACAGTCCGTGCGGCGTCGCGAGTTGACCGACTTCGCTGCCCGGTCCGCCGAAGGAGCGCACGTGCTTGCGCTCGGCGTCGAACACGTGGATCCACGAGCGACCGTAACCGTCGGCGACCACGATGCGGCCGTCGGGCGCGACGACGACGCTGGTCGGCGCCCACTGTTCGGGCTTGTCGTACTTGCCGCTCTCGAGCGGGCAACCCAGCCGCCACACGATCTCGCCCTTGAGCGTGGTCTTGAGCACTTCGCGCCGACCGATGTGCGCGAGGTAGAGGAACTCCGCGTCGCCTTCGGAATGGATCCACATGCCGTGCACGCCGCCGGCGAGTTCCTTGCCGCCCCAGCTCTCGAGGAACTTGCCCGCGGCGTCGAACACGACCACCGAGTGCTCCGTGTCCGTGTTGAGGTACACGCGACCGGACTTGTCGAGCAGCACGCTGCCGTGCGTGTTGCCCAGTTGCATCCCCTCGGGAAGCTTGCCCCAACCCTTGACCCACTCGAAGCGCCGCTCGCCTTCGCCGAGCACCACACGCTCCTCTTCGGCGGGTTGCACCGCCGCGGCCGTGAACAACGCGGCGAACAGGAGGTGGATGGGAACCAGGAGGCGTTGGGTGCAGCGTTGCATCGGGCGCGTGGGCGAACAATGTGGGGGAGGAGCAGTGCGCAGCGTGCGTGAGCGTCAAGATCGCTCCGCTCGCGCGCGAAGTCGCGCCTCACTGTGCCAAACGCGCGCGCGCTGCGGAATTTTCGCTGCTCGCGGAACCGAGCGACGGCCGGGCGGCGCCGTCGAACGCGTAGCCCCAAGGATGCACGCCGTGTGCGCTCGGCTTGCACCGGTGTCCGGGCTCCACGGAGACTCGTGCATCCTGCGCGGATTTCCGCTCTGTGGGCCGGCGGGGGCGCCGTTGTGAATGGCCCACGACCCGTACGTGGGAAATTGCACGGCGCAGGCCACGCGCCTGGATTGCGCGCCGGCGAGCTCAGCGATCGGCGCGCCGAGGGTCACGAGCCCCAGGTCGTTCCTGCTGCGCTGCGCGAACCGGTCGACATCGACGAGCGGCCCGCTGCGTTGGTGCACTTCCAGTTCTGGTCGCGCGACCCGCTGGCGAACCCAGGCGCCGATCGCAGCGACGTGGCGTGCGCGCAGCGCAGCCGATGAACGGCCTCAGGCGCAGGACTTCGAGAGTCCTGCGCCCGCGGCGTTCGAAATGCGGTCCGTGTGCGCGCGCGCAGCGCGAGGGCTCAGTGCGCGCGCTTCGCCCAGCGCTCCGCGATCGGCTTCAGGTCGCCCTGCGCGTCGCCGTCGGCCGCGAAGAAGCGCTGTTCGAGCGCGGCGATTTCGCCTTCGAGCTCGACGCGTTCGTCGTTCGCCAGGCCGTTGTTGGCGTGGATCTGGCGCAGCAGGCCGAGCACGTTGAAGGCTGTGGCCTGCTCGGGCACGCGGAAGCGGGCCTGCTGCTCTTCTTGCGGCTTGCGGCGCGAGCGCATCGCGACAAAGCCCAGAGCGACGAGCGCGGCGACGGCGCCGCCGATCCAGGGGCCCCAATTCGAACGCGGCTCGCCGTAGCGACGCTCGAGCTCGACCACGGGCCCGACGCTGGCGAGGTCCGCGTCCACGTAGCGGTAGTGCTCGTTGGAGGCGGTCTCGCCGCGCGGTTTGGCGAAGGCGAGCTGCTCGGGGAACTCGGTGTTCTCCTCCGCGGCGCGCAGTGTGAGCGTCCACAACCGCTCGGTCACCACGCCCTCGACCTCTTCGTCGAACTTCACCACGCTCACGCCCTGGTCTTCCGTCGAGCTGACGGTGAAGCCCGCGGGTGCGAACTCGACGAGCTGTTCGAGCGGCGGAACCAGGCCCAGCGCCGTGGCCTTCACCTCGACGAGCAACTTGCCGTCCTTGGCGTGCCGTTCATCGAGCGTCTGTGTCAGCGCGACGCGCTGGTAGGGCCGGGCCTCGCCGCTCGGCGCGCTGGCGTCGATCGGCAGCACCGACGACTCGACGGGGAGCACCGCGTAGCCGCTGGTGTCGAGGAAGTCGAGGTCGAGGCGCAGCGCGGGCACCTTGTCGACCTGCGGTCCGCGCGGTTTGACCAGCAAGTACGCATACGGTGTGCGGCGCCAGCCGTACTCCGCGTCGGCGATCGAAGTCGCCTTGGGATCGTTGAAGGTCACCGACAAGACCTCGAAGTGCTCGCCGAGCGTCTCGCGCGCCGCTTCTTCGAACTTGTCGCGGTAGTCCTCCGTCGGCCGCCCGTAGTTGTACGAGAAGGCCATGTTGTTCTGGTTTTGGAGGTACTTGCCGAAACCGCCGGACTCGCGCTCGATCTCGCGCGTGTGGCGGATGTCGACGCGCAGTCCGAACGGTTCGGCGGCGCCGACGGTGCTCGAACCGTCGATCGACGCGACGAGCTGGATCTCCGTCACCAGGTCGTTGTAGTAGTCGAACACGCTGCGCGCCTCGCGCGCGAGCTTGTGCTCGCCGACGATGGCCAGTCCCTCGCGCACGTAACGGAACTTCACGCCGGGGTTGGCGTTGCTCATGCGCGAGAAGAGCTGGCTGGCGAACTTCGACACGTGGCGTTCGCCGCAGTCGCCTTGGAGCGCGAACAAGCGCTCGCGGATCTGCTGCACCTGGTCGGCGGCGAGCACGTGTTTGGGGTTGATCTTCGCCAGGTCGCACGCGCCCAAGGCCGCGTAGAACCACATCTCGAACACCTCGGTCGTTTCCTTCTCCGGCTCGAGGTCCGGCGCCTTCGCGACGTAGAGATCGGCCGCCTTGGCGAACGTCTCGAACGCGGCGTTGCGCTTCGCGCTGAACCCTGAGTCCTTCTTCAGCGTCGCCGCGAAGTTGTTCTCGTCGTGTTCGATCGACGCGCGCGCCAGCCACAGGCGCCAGTCCTGCGCGTGTTTGTCGAGCGCCTTGTCGAGCGTCGCGCGCGCCAGCGCGTAGCCGCGCTTGACCTCGGCCTCGATGTCCTGCTGCTTGCGGCGCGTGCCCTTGTCCTTCTGCAGCGCCGGATCGCGCCACGTCTCGACCAGATTGGCGCGCATGTCCTGCACCAGCCCGGCGAGCATCTGCGGGTCGAGCGTCTCCATCGAGCCGAAGATCTGCTCGACCGTCTCGAGTCGGTAGATTTCGGCCGAGCTGTGGGCGGTCTTGAAGGCGCCGACGAGCAGGTCCTTGTCGATCTCGACGCCGAGCGTGCGCAGGCGCGTGACCCACTCGCCGAGTTCGCGCAGGTTGCGGTCCTGCTTCGAGCGCGTCAGCGGGATGCCTTCGGCGCGCTCTTCGAAGCCGAAGAAGTACACGTAGCGTCCGCGGCGGCTGTTCTGCTCGTTGGGGTCGTGGTTCTTGGTCCACACGCGCAGGAATTCGGCGACCAGCTCCTCGGCGCGCTTGGGCAGCGTGCGCGCGAGCCCTTCGATGTAGGGGAAGGCCGCGGCGTCTTCGCCGACCTTGAGGAGCAGCTGCGCGAACAGGATCTGGAAGCGCGGCTGCAGCGTCGCGTCGATGCGGCGGAGCCACTCGTCCGTGGGCCGCGTGTCGAGCAGCTTGTCGGTGCGCAGCGCCACGGGCATGTGGCCGCGCTGGTTGCCGCTCCAGTCGTAGTAGAAGAAGTTGCCGTACGGGTCGCGCTGCATGCTCGGCCCGAGTTGGGTCGAGGTGTCGTTCCGGTAGGTGAACAACGCTTCGCGCATCCAGGCGTCGGCGAGCACTTCGAGCTCGCGCTTCCACTCGTCGGCGAGCTGCGGCGCCGAGGCGAACAACGCCTTGGTGGCCGTGCTCTGCAGCTCGAGCAGCTTGAGGCGCCGCTCGTCGTTCATCGGCTCCGCCGAGAGCTTGGTCGAGGTCGCGGCGCCGATCGTGGCGAGGATCTCTTTGCCGCGTTCGGGGCGCGTCGTGAAGCTCTCCTCGAGCCAGCGTGCGCC
>Ga0169931_10001048_pt1 | contig 45632 bp, 35 predicted proteins | sample Kivu_15m_20L_FD_129675 | JGI IMG/M metagenome (GOLD analysis project Ga0169931, IMG submission 129675) | Freshwater microbial communities from Lake Kivu, Western Province, Rwanda to study Microbial Dark Matter (Phase II) - Kivu_15m_20L... | ecosystem: Environmental > Aquatic > Freshwater > Lake... | reverse complement strand
TGGCAAGAAGCACAGGCGATGACGCCGCCAGCTGTCTGGTGAAAGAGATCGTGTCCCGTGTCGCGCCGACTGTCCGTCGCAAGCACGATGGGCCGCTGCGGTTGCGTGATGAGCTCGACATGCGCGGGCTCGCGACTTTGCACGACGACGTTGCCGTTCGGCGTAAAGGCCACGGCCACAAGCTGTCCGGGCGAGGCGCGAAACAGTGCAGACGGCGCGGGCAGGGTGCCGGACGGTTCGGGTGCGGTATCGGGCTTGGCCTCGGCAACCACCGACGGTGGGAAGATGCAGCCTTCGCGGCCCTGGACCTGCAATTCATCCCCATCAAACATCACAATGGCGGAAGGAAAGACCCGATCGGCTGGCATCGCCGCCGAGACGACGGCCACCTTCTTGGCGTCAGGTGAGACCGCAACGTCGACCAGCAAGGGCAAGAGGGCGAACGGGCGAGCCGCGATGATCGATGGTGCTGCGGTGTCAAAACGTGTCACGGAAGACTCGACCGGCAGGCCCTGGCATTCGTCCAGCAGGTATCCGCCCGGGCCCGATTCCAGTTCGGTATTCGAGCCGCGTTGGTGCAGCATAATGGCTCCACCTGATGGATGTGGCGTCATGCGCCACGCGACGGCCGGGGACTTCTCCACCTCGGTCATGATCCGTTCCTTGCCCTTCAAGAACCTGGCGGTTCGCTTCGGTGGGGTCAGCGTCTGTAATACGGATAGCTTGCGATCGAGGACCAGAATCTCGGCGGTGCGCAGGCGAGAGACCAGCACCTTGTCGCCCTGAATCACCACATCCCGAAGATCGACGGGCAAGCGGACCGTGGCCACGGGACGGTCTCCGTTGGCGATGATGGAGTAAAATTCGCCACCGGCGCAGGCGACGTACAACAAATCGCTTTGTGCCTCGTAGGCAATGCCACGCGGCTCGGGGCAGGCGGCGCGCCGGGCGACAATCATGCCCTTGTCCGGATCGATGGTCGCGATCGCCGCGCCACCGCGCAAGATCACATGCACGCGCTTGCCACTGTCCTGCACGTGGCGTCCCGGCTGATCGCCAGACTGCAGCGAAATGGTGTGTCGCAGCTGGCCGCCGGCGAGGTCGACCACGAAGATGCGATCGCGATCCGGATCGGCCGCGACGGCCGTGACGCCGTCTGCGAGCACAGACAGGGTTCCACCGGCGATCGGGGGAGGTGGGACGGGTGCCTGCACCGTGGGGGCCGTGCCATCAAAGCCCGCGGCGATGAAGCCCTCGGCAGGTTTCAGGTCGGCTGGAAGCGGCGGGAGCGGTGGGGGCGCCTCACATCGATTGTCGTACGGTTTGTCGGTACCACCATCCGCGATCCCGGGTACGTCACGCGGTTCAGCCTCGCGATTGCATGCGCAGGGCAGGCAAAGACCGACCGTACAAAACGCGAGCAGGCGGAACTTCATTCCTGTCATCGAACGCGCGACGATACTACAATTTTGCGGGTGCAACGCCGGCCCACGCGTTTTCCTGGACGAAGGGATATCTTATCGCTGCGGGCGACGCGTCAGGGGACAGTTCGCGCAAGCCGATCGGACTACTTCTTCAGCTCGGTGAACTCGCCGGGGAGGCCGGTCTTGCCGGCCTTTCCGAAGTTCTCGAGTGGGCTTCCATTTGGCTGTCGCACGCCGCATGCGTTGGCGATCATCGTCAGCAGTTTGTTGTGAGGCGCATCCTCGACGCGAGCCTTGTCCGAGTTGGCGAGTGGATCGTCGAACTTGGTGACCTTGATGTAGTGTCCGCCCGATTTGAAGTACCCACCGCAGCCTCCGGCCAGCACCACCGGCATGTCACGGTAGTGGTGCATCTTGCCTTCCGAAAGCTCATTGACCCAGGCGACGACCGTGTTGTCGAGGGCGGTGCCGTCAGCCTCTTGATAGGCATCCAGCAACGCGAGCAGGTCAGCGAGACGGGCTGCGTGCCATCGGTCGATTTGGTTGAGCATCTTGGTCGCGCCGTTCAGTACCCCCCCGCCGGAGTACGATACCACCCGGTGAGAAATGAGATGGTGCTCGTGGGTATGGCCAAGCCAGGAGTGCACCGGGCCGTTGGCGATGTTTCCCCACATGAGCAGCGCCGCCCGCGTGTAATCGCAGCCAATGGCCAGTGCCAGGATGGCCGTCTGCAGCTTGCCTACTTGTTGAAAGAGAGCGTCATCGTAAACGCGCGCGGGAACCACGCCGCCAAGATCGGCCGTGAGCTCCTTCGACAGACGACAGGTTGCCGCAATTCCGGTTTCAAGTTCCTTGATGCCGGAAAAGTGCATGTCCAGCATGCGCCGATCGGCCGCGCTCAGTGCCTTGTCTGACTTCAGCTCGTCGAAGTCTGATTTGACTGCGTCGAGCACGCTCATCCGCCGTTTCAATATCTTGTCGCTCGCCGACGGATCGCCAGTGGAGAGACCGACCAGTTTTTCGTATGAGATCTTGGGATTGCTGATGCGTGGTCGATTGTTTCCGGATTCGTCGTACGAAAGCGTGCCGCCGGGGAACGCTCCGGTGTTGCGTCCAACTGCGAGCACGAGTGGAGGGCGACCGGGTGGGTTCTTTTGCGCGGCGATGACGGAATCGACCGAGGGATGGGAACATTTCGTGGCGTTCGGATGGGTCGAAGCCGTCAGGCGGCACTGCGAAGCCAGCGAGTGCTCGTTGTGCGCGATTCCCTCGCGACTGTGGCCCCGTGGCACCGAATGGATGCCGCGTGGGATGAGCAGTCGAGACTTCCAGGCACGAAGCGGTCCAATGCCACGATCGTCTGGCATGGTGGCGTCGGTCAGCGGTCCGTATGCCGTGGGCCAGAAGGTGTTCACATCGATGCCGCAGGGCTGAAAGAAGCAGATGAATCGCCGTGCAGGCGAGGTTGCCGCCTGCGCCTGCCGCGCCGATGCGCCTTCAAGAAACGGCAGTCCAACCGCAATGGCTCCAGCGCCTCGCAGGAACTTCCGGCGGGCAACGCCGCCCAGGCTTCTTCTCATTCGCAACGGAATCATGGCTTCGCTCCTTCTGCGAGGACCGGCTGGCGTACCAGCAACGAGGGTGTGTCGAGGGTGCGGGCCATCAGCGTCTTGATGCTCGCCCCCTTTTCCAGTTCTGCCGCGAGGGTTTCGACCTGACAGGCATCCACATCACCGGCTGCCTCGCCTGCGAAGAACTGGCGCCAGTGCCTGACGTAGCACGCCCTGGTTTCGGGTGCCTTTGCAAGCCCCTCTATCAGCTGGACCGGTCCTTTGTATGGAATCGGAGTTTCCAGGATATCCAGCTCTCCGGTGTCGTCGATCGTCTCGCCCGCGTCCGTCGACTGCACCTGTCCAACGATGTCAAAACGTTCGAAGGCGAATCCGGCCGCGTTGATCGCCCTGTGACACGACACGCACGCTGCACCCTTGGTCAGGTCCGTGAACGCCTCGCGCACGGTGATGCCTGGACCAAATACCGGGTCTTCCATGGCGGCACCTGCAGGTGGCGGTGGAAATTCCACGCAGGCGAAGTTGCGCAATACGAATGCGCCTCTCTCGATGGGCGAGGTGATGTCAAAGTGGGCGCGCGAACTCAACGTTCCGATTTGGGTGAGCAACCCGGCACGCTCTGGCTTGCTCGAAAGATCGACACGGGCGAATTTTCCTCCCGGCGGCGCGGGAACCTTGTAGAGCGCGGCGAGCTTTGCGTTCGCCACCGTAAATCGAGCGGTGAGCAAGTCGTCGAGATCGCCGTCCGCCTTGAACACCTCGGTCACGAACCCCGAGATCTCACCTTCCAGATCCGCCGACGTGACACCCGCAAACGCGGGGTGCTTCTTCACGTCACGGGAGAGATCGTTAAATTCGGTGGTTCCCATCAGCTCGTCGTGAAACGACGTGACGGCGTCGAGCGCGCGCGGCGAGGCGAGCAGGCGGTCAATCTGGCGCCTCGCATCGGCAAGAGTGGTCAGCTTTCCATCGCGTGCCTCGTCAAGCAGCTCCTGGTCGGGCGCAGTGCCCCACAACGCAAAGGAGAGCCGCGATGCCACCTCAAAGCCATCGAGCGCGAGGCGGCCGTCGCTGCTGTCCTGCGCGGTGCCGCGTTCAATCCGATAGGTGAACATCGGGGATTGCAACATCGCCTCGACCACGATCCGTACACCGGCTGCGACGGCGCGCGCCGCATCCTTTGATACGGCCAACTCCTCGTCGTGGCCATTTTTGAACAGACCGAGGTACCTTGCGGTCTGCGCCTCGGACAGGGGACGGCGGAATGCGCGGCGACCAAACTGTGATACGAAAGTGTCGCCGCAAGAAGGTGCGGGCGTTGCGCAGCCGGCAAGTTCGAGGGCCTTCTCTGCGTTCGCGAGGAGGCGGCCGGCCAGGGATTCAGCGGCTTGACGATAGACCTTTCCAAGATCATCGGAGACGCTGAGTCCGTTCGCTTCGTTTCCGAATGCCTCCTTGGGACGGGGATCCACCGGGAGTCGCTCCACCTCGGTGGGCAGCTCTCCGAAAAGATCACGAAGGCTGTTTCGATACTGTGAGTGGGACAGTCGTACGATTGCAGGCGATGGCGCGATGGTTTCCGCCAGGCGGCATCCCACCGGTGTGGGCGCCGACGGTCCGAGTGTCTCCATGATATCGGGTCCCGGGTCACCCGGATTAGATGGCTCATCGTCGCTGGGATTGGCGTCGCTTGTGGGATCACCGGAACATCCACCGGCTGCCGCCACCAGCGATGCCGCCAGGAATGTCGTTTGTCTGGACCAACGGGTTCGCAAAGGAAACTCCTCTTCGAGAACAACCAACCAAAACGTAACAAAGAGCATAAACGCGTCACGCCGGCTTGAAAAGGTGTTGGTCGGATGAAACCGGTTTCGCGCGTTGAGTGCCGCGTTATCCGGCTGACTTGGCGCGCTGTCCTATCGGTCTTGCCGGTACGCCACCCACAATCACGCCGGGTTCAACGTCACGTGTGACGACCGCGCTCATCCCCACGACGGCACCATCTTTTATCTCTACGCCATCCGTGATGCCTGCGTTCGCGCCGATCCAGACGTCCCGTCCAATGGTGATCCCACGCGAGCTGACGGGCTGGGTGCGGATGGGCTCATCCGCCGACATTCCGTGATTGAAGGCGTAAATCGTCACACCGGTGGCGATGCGCGTGCCGTCACCGATCGTGACGCCGGCGGCGCCTCCATCAATGCTCACCCGGGCATTGATGCTCACGTTCGCACCCAGCGTCACGGGTCCGTGAATGAATGCCCCGGCACCGATGCTGGTTCCGGGCCCCATGAGCACGATGGGACGATTCGGCTCCGCGAAGAGTTGTGCCTCGGGAGAGATGAAGCAACCGTCAGCAATGGTGATGGCCTCAAGCGATTGCAGCTCACGTTGCAGCTCACGTTGCCAGGGCAAGGCCCAGGCACGCTCTTTTTCCTTGAGCGAAAAATAGAGCCAGGGCATCCACGACATCCGTCGCTTGTGTTGTTCGATGAAACGCTCTTCGTCGCGCGCCATGCGCCCAGTTTTCTCTGGTGCCGTTGCGATTACAAGCGGTCAGTCCTGAGTTTGAATCAGATTGCCTGACGCTCAGGTTCGGAAGGCACGTTAAAACCGTTCCGCGTCTCATCGCACCAACGTTGCACGGCCTGTGCGCGATAGTCGAAGATCGTGTCCAGCGTTCGTTTCACGAGCGCGACATGTGCAATGGCACCAAGTGGTCCGAGCGGCAATTCGTAGTCCACGATATCGTCCATCTGTGTTCCGCCGGCCGTCGCCTTGAAGACGTGCAGGTGATGCCAGGACTTGTATGGGCTGCGAAGGGCGACATCCGAAAAGAGCACCCCGGGTTCGTACCGGTCGATTCGGGTTTTCCATCGCACCGGCAATCCCCACAGGGACAGCGCGTAGTCGATCTGCGTTCCGACCGCCATCGCGATCGGAAGCGGGGTGGTGATCGAGAAGTTGAGAAAAGCCGGCGTCAGGCGCTGGAGATTCTCCGGCGCCGAAAAGAAGGCAAAAACCTCGGGCAAGGGCTTCTCAATCAGCTGGGTCCTTTGCAGTCGATGCACTTTGTCCACCGCCCATTGGATGCCCGGGAAGCCCGCCAGGCGTCGGGGTGTTGTGCTTTATTCCGGGTCGCGCGAAGATTCCCTCCGTGAAACGCATCGGAACACTGACCCTATTCGTGGGTTTCCTCCTGACCGGGTGTTCGACGGCCAGTCCCCGGCATTCTCCGTCTTATGCCTCGGAATCCGGGGGATCGGAGATGATGGCCGAGGCCTCGGCTGACTCCGTCGCGATGGTGGCGCCCTCTGCGCCCATGACGCCGCGGATGGCCGGTGGCGCGCGCAAGATGGCCGTTGCCATGGACGATGGCCCGGTTGCGAATCTGCCCGACGGGGCGCCGATTGCAACAGATGCGCTTTCGAGCGACGCGCCGGTTGCGCCACTCAACAAACAGTTGATCTACGAGGCGAACCTGAACCTCGCCGTATTCGAGGTTGGTCGAGCGCTGGACAGCGTCGATCGCATGAGCCGTGAGATGGGCGGGTATCTGGTGAATCGCAGTGACCAGCAGATCACCGTGCGTGTGCCCAGCCAGCGTTTTCGGGACGCGTTGCAAAAGGTGATCGCCTTCGGGGACGTGCTGAGCCAAAACGTCTCGGTTCAAGACGTGACCGATCAGTTCTTTGATTTGCAGGCGCGCATCCGCAACGCACGCGCGGTTCGCGATCGGCTGGCGGAGCTTTTGAAGAAGTCCGTCAATATCGAGGAGGCGCTGTCAGTCGAGCGGGAGTTGCGTCGCATTGGCGACGAGCTCGAACAAATGGAAGGACAATTGAAGCGCTTGAGCGAGTTGATCGCGTTCTCGACCCTGACCGTACATTTCCAGCCGCCGCCCCGCGATCCAGTGGACCAGGTGGTACGGTTGCCTTTCCCCTGGCTGGGCGATCTCGGCCTCTCCAACCTCCTGAGGCTCTAATCCATGAAGAGAATCCTTTTTTCACTGGTGCTGTTGTCGTCAGCTTGTGCCTCGAAGGTCGCAATCAAAACGCCAACAGGTTTTGCGGATGTCACCGAGCAATCGGCGGGCGGTTACGATTACCGCGCGACCTCGGCCGATGGTGTGGTCATCGCAGTCAAGCGAATCGAGCGCGAGCCTCGGGATGCCGAGCCCTCGTTCTGGTATCAGGCCGTCGAAAACCAGCTGCGACAAAAGGGTGGCTACGCGCGCCTGTCTTCCGGTCCCGTCAAGAGCGCCGACGGCGTCGAGGGCTTGCAGCTTGTCTTTGGACACGATCAGAACGGGCATCCGTTTCTCTACAACGTTGCCATCTTCCTGACGCCGAAGACCATCGTGGTTGCCGAGTTCGGCGGCCGCAAGGACAAGGTCGACGAACATGCCGCCAACTTGACGGCATCGCTGCAATCGCTGTCGGTACGGGACTGAGACTAGGCGCTGCCCGAGCCGGCGTTGACCATGGGTTGAGCGCCGCGTTCGCTGCACAGGACAACCAGCAGGTTGCATACCATCTGCGCTTTTCGCTCTTCATCGAGATGGACAATGTTGTGATGCGAAAGTTGTGAGAGGGCATCTTGCACCATGCCCACCGCTCCTTCCACGATCTGCCTGCGCGCTGCGACCATGGCAGTGGCCTGTTGACGCTGCAGCATCGCGGCCGCGATTTCGGGTGCGTAGGCCAGGTGAGAGAACCGGGCCTCGATGATCTTGACGCCCGCACGCGCGAGGCGCTCCTGGATTTCATCCTTCAAATGGTCGGCGATGAGGCTGGCGTTCGCGCGCAGCGTGTCCTTGCCTTCCTCCCCGTCATACGGATAGCGCGACGCGATCTGCCGGAGGGCCGCCTCGCTTTGGACGTGGACGAAGTTCTCATAGTTGTCGACCTCGAAGATGGCCTCGGCCGAGTCCCGAACCTGCCAGACAACAACAGCGCCGATCTCGATCGGATTGCCCTCGGCATCGTTGACCTTGGAGTGTTTCGTCTCAAAGTTTCGGGTGCGCAGGGAGACGCGGATGGAGGTGTAGAACGGATTCGCCCAGCGCAAACCGGCGACGCGCGCACTGCCAACGTAGTGACCAAAGAGTTGCAGCACCTTGGCCTCGTTGGGTTGCACCATGAACAATCCCTTGAGGATCAGCACGCCAAGCGCACCTGCGGGGACGGCCATCTTGAAGAAGTCCGCTGCGCCCTCGGGCCCGTCCGCAAGCTGCGTCACCTGCATCGCCACCCACGCCCACCCGCCAAGGACAAGAAGCAACACGGGCAAACCCGGAAGACCCGGTCGTTGTTTTTCGATGACCATCCCAGCTCTCCTTTGTGCGCCGCAAGCGCGGCAACGCATCCAAGGATATCAAACCCTCGGTATTGGGTCGAACCGGTGCGACCGTGGTGCCGTCACATCTCGTCGGGTGGTCCCGGGAATACCGGCAGAGCGTCGTGAATCTCGTCCCATGGGGCCTTTGAGGCGACGTGAATGTGTCGCTCGGGCTTCACGCCGGGATCGTCGTCGAAGGCGCCCATCGGAATGATCGCGATGCCACGCCCCTCATCCAAACGAGGCATGCTGCCGCCGCAGATCTTGCAGAAGACATGCGCGAAGAACTTCGCCTCTGGCAGGCGGTAGGTGGTGAGATGTTCCGTCCCACGGAGAAAGCGCACGCCGTCAAGCGCGACCAGCAGGTTGGTCGCATTCGCCACGCCGCGTACCTTACGGCAGCGCGAGCAGTGGCAATGGTTCACCCTCTTCGGCGTCCCTGTCATTTCAAAGGCGACGGCTCCACAAAGACAACTTCCCTGGGCCGGCGGCATGCTTAATCTTCTATCAGAAGCGCATTAGAAGTGGCGCATCAACGTCAACGTGAGCTGGTTGGCCTTGTGCCAACGTTCGAAGCCAATTGGCATGTCGGGATTCTTCGGAGGCAAGTTGAAGAAGCGCAATCCCGCCTTGAGGCTCCACTCTTCGCCGAGGCGCCGGTTGTAGCCGAGGTTGGCGAACATTTGTTCGGCGTCCTCGAGATCCACCACGGCGAAGAGAAGGAGGCTGCTGTCCGCTGCGTCCTGGAACGCGAGCCGAAGTCCACCCATCAAGTCGCGCTGAAAGATGTTCAGCTCGTGGCGGATGCGATCGTTGCCGTTCCAGCCCTTGCCCTCCGCAAAGACCGATTGGCCTTCCAGGATAAACGTCGACTCCCAACCGATGTCATGCGACACGGAATACTCGAGACCAAGTGCGGCTGTGCCGTGATCACGATTCTCGGTCAGTTGGCGGGGATCCAGTGCCACGAAGGTCCCGGACGGCTTGGCAACCGACCGATCGTAGATCCGATAGGCAAACTCGGCTTTTACAATGAGTCCTTCGATGACCTGCTGATAGGTTCCGCCGATCTGTGTCACCGGCTTGAAGAGCGGGTGAAGTTCAAATTTGGCGGGATCGAGCCCGACCACGGGGTTGTACCGGTCCTGATTTTGCAGCACATGCAGGGAAACGTCGGCGTCGCCGATGGTTTGTTGCAGGTTGACCGCCCACTGAGCGCCGAGCCTGTCGCTCGTGACGTCGCCGTCTCTGGTCAGCCAGCGCGCCTCTCCAAGCGTCGTACCGGTGGGTAGAAACGACAGGCGCGAGCGCGCCGATGGAAAGATGGGCGCGGTGAAGTAGGGCATCAGATACGCGCTGATGTTGCCCTGTCCCAGCTTCATCCGGAGCTGTGCGAGCGGCTCGCCGATCTTCTCGAAGTTTTCGACGTTGCTGTCGAAGTAGCGGGCATTGACGACGTCCGCCGGGTGAAAGGCCTCGGTCGCGGTCCAGGTCACCATGTCCCATCCGACCGTGAGCGAGAAGCGCTCGCCCTTCCACTGCGCCCAGGCTTCCTCCGGAAAGGCTGCGCTACGGCCACGGTCGGTCTGGTCGTGTCGTACGAATCCGCGAAAGCGCAGGCGGAAGTCGCCGTTGCGCGCGTCCACCTGCATTCGTCCTGCCGCGGCGACGTTTTCGTCCTTTGTGCCGGCGTCGTCGTCGCGCTGGAAAACACGCGACTCCATCCCAAGCTCGCCCCGGCTCTCTGCCGACCATTCCCCGCGAGCGGTGCTCGAAACGGCAAAGACACCGAGCGTGGCGGAGGCGACGAGAGCGAGTCGTGTCATACGGTACGACATTCGAGGCTATCCTTGAGGTGAGCGGTCGTTCTATGAACTAGTTTTCCAGCTCGTCGGAGTCGAACAGGGCGCTGTCCAGCGTCGCGCCGACCTTGCGATCATGCCAGACGAGGACGGACGATTTGCGCGTCTGCGCGTTCACCACTTCCAGCTTCCCGAGGCGCCAGTATTTGCCGAACTTCTTGTAGTCCGAGAAGATCGCGGTCTTGAGCAGCTCGCCCTTGCGATCGAAATACTCGATCTTGACGGGGTTGTTGAGCTCGCGATCGACCCAGGTGATCTGCTTCGAGTAACCGCTCTCGGCTGCGGTTGGAATGCGCTCCACCCGCCACATCTTGCGACCTTCGACGGTCTCATCGGAGAGGAACTTGTGCTTGTATTTCTCGATCTCCTGGCTGCTCAGATCTTCGTAGGTGAACTCGCTGCCCATGAAGGAGCCGGATTTGTTCTTCGAGCTGATGCGCTTGACGCGCTTGATGGCCGGAAGAAAGAGCCACTGGTCGTCGTCTTCCTTCTTGTGAGTCCAGGTCAACATCCGCGTGCCCTTCACGTCGGCGGGCCAGTCGAACTCGATGCGCGATTTGTCACCGTCGGTGGACGTCTCGAGGATCATCGACTTCATCTTGCGCGTCGTCCGATCCCCGTGGGCGTTCACGAGCGTCATCTCCATCGTGCTCGACTCGCTCCCGTAGCCCTCGTTCGCACGGTCGATCGATTGCGCGATCTTCAGACCCTTTTCTTCAGGCGTCTCGGCGCTCGCCATACCCGAGGTTCCGAACGCGGTGAAGATGGAGGCGAGGGCGCCCACGGTGACGGGGTGGAGGCGAGACGAACGGGTCTTATTCATGGCGATCTCCTGCTGCGGATTCGTTAGAGGATCTCTCTATTGGGCGCCGGTCGAGGCGAAAAAATTTCGCTGCGTCCGACTTTAATCACGGTAGTAAGTACACACTTACTTGTCAAAGCAAAAGGCGATTTCTTTTTTAAGACCCGGTAATGATTGATAACTAACGCAACGGGCCACAGAGGGGCGTGGCATCATCCCGGACAAATGGGAGAAATGGTGAACCTGAACTGTCCCTTCTGCGGGGAGGATGTCGAACTCCTCATCACGCCAGACGACGTGGGCACCATGGTCCAGGACTGCGAAGTTTGCTGTCGGCCCTGGAAGCTCTCTGTCTCGTGGGATGACGATGGGCCCTCTGTTTTGGTGGATCGCGCCTGAGCGATGGCCTCTTCGCAATCAGATGCCGCTGGCACGGGTCAGGTGTCGAGAACCCCAGCGTCTCCTGCGTTGATCGTCGCGGGCTTTGCCGTGATCTACCTGGTCTGGGGGTCGACCTACCTCGGGATACGTATTGCGATTGAGTCATGGCCGCCGTTTTTGATGGCGGGCATTCGCTTTCTGGTGGCGGGATCGCTTTTGTTTGTCGGGCTGCGCGTGAGCGGCGTCGCAAAACCGAACCGTCGCGAGTGGCTGGATGGTGCGCTTGTCGGAACAGTGATGTTGGGGATCGGCAACGGTTCGGTGACCTGGGCTGAAAAGACGGTGGCCTCGAACGTCGCTGCGCTCATCATCTCGTCGGCCCCATTTTTCATTGCGCTCTTCGAGTGGCTTCGTCCAGGTGGGCGCTTGCCTGCTGCGCGTACCTGTGTCGGCGCCTTGACGGGGATTGCCGGTATGGTTTGGTTGATGACGGCGCAAGGATCTGCAGAATCTGGGCATTCCGGGGCCATTTCCATTGGCTCACTCGCGTGTTTGTTGTCGGTTGCAGCCTGGTCTGCGGGCATGATTTACGGCCGCTACGCCACGCGGCCGCGTCACGTCTTGATGGCGGCCGCGCAGCAGATGCTGGTGGGAAGTCTGGCACTGCTGGCCATGTCGCTCATCACCGGAGAGCCGAACCGTTTCACATTCGCAGCCGTGACGGGCCGTTCGTGGTTTGCGCTGGTCTATCTGTCGCTCATCGGCTCGTTGTTGACGTTCTCGGTCTACAACTGGCTGTTGCAGCACACGACCCCTGCTCGGGTCTCCACCAGCGCCCTCGTGAATCCGGTGGTCGCGATTGTGCTGGGCTGGGTCTTTGCCGGTGAGACGCTCTCGCCTGGATCGATGTTCGGTGCCCTCGTCATTCTTGCGGGCGTGGCGCTGATCTTGGTGCCGGCGCGGACTGACAAGGACGCTGCCCGGTAGCGGTTTTCGGGGCCGTTGGCCCGCCCCTTGCATTTTCCAAGCACAGGTGCGCGATGGGATGAATCATCGCGTTTCTGCAAGAAAGAACGCGAAAGTTCTGCGTTTTGGATAACGGACGACGCAAATCCGACGGATGGAGGACAGCCCATGAGTTCCTGGTCAATCAAGAAGATCGTTTATGCCACCGACTTTTCGGAGGAATCACGGCCGGCGCTGGTCCATGCATTGAACCTGGCCCGATTGTTGGACGCGGCCGTCGACATCATCCACGTACGCGAGCCGTTTCCCTATGCGCCGCTTGTCGGTGCGGGTGCGTTCCTTTTTCCGGTCGACGATTTGCGGAGCTGGGTTGAAAAAGAGATGGCCAAGGTTGTCACCGAGGTCGCGGCGTCGGGACGGGCGTATCGGGCCACCGTGGTGGAGGGCAACGCGGCTCAACAGATCGTGAAACACGCCAAGGATGTGAACGCCGATGTGATCGTCATTGCCACGCACGGTCGCACGGGTATTGACCATGCGCTGCTCGGCAGCGTGGCGGAGAAGGTCGTGCGTCAGTCTGCCTGTCCGGTGATGGTCGTACCGACGCGGCCGTCCTGAGCGCGCTCAGGGCTTCGTGTGTGCCGGATTGGCCTGCAGGACGTTTGCCTCGGGGGCGACCTTGTCGAGGTTGGCGTCGACGTTGGCTTGCGATTCACCGAGCGCCCAGGAAATGGCGCCAGCGACGTGTTGCTGGAAGAAGGCGCTCTCCCAGACATCTTCGCGGTGCCCAAGTGCGGTGTAGAACACCCGGCCCTTGCCTTGTTGTCGCGCCCACGCGACTGGAAAATTGGGTCGACCATAGTGGTCGCCGCTCATTGTCTCCGTGTCGAGCACGAGGATGGCGTGCAGATCGTCAGACCAGTTCTTGAAGGTGTACCACTCTTCCAAAATCTCGAGAGTGGGTGGTACGCCCTCCATGCCCGGAAACGCGGGCGCGGCGACACGAACCGTCGCACGCTGCTGATCGCCGTGCCGGATGAACTCGCCGCCGATCATGGCGAGAAACGGATCGCGATCATTCGGGTTGTGCTCGAACCGGTCTCCGGGGCTGTGAAACGCATCGGAAGGCGTATGGATACCGACCACACCTTTGCCGAGGGTGATCTGGCGCAGCAGGGCGGCCTTTCCGTCAGGAGGGAAGGGCGGGGTGCCATCGGTTCCGGGCTGCGTCAGATCGCCATTGCAGTAGAGGATAAAGGCATCGAACGGGGCGAGTCCTGCGTCGGTGAAGAGTCCTCCGTCCTTGCTGTGCACGATCTCCCAGTTGCGTCCGCGTGCGATGGCCGCGATCTGTCGTTCGACAAAGGTTGGACCAACGTCCTTTGGGGTTTTCACGGTCTCATGTTGGAACCCGGATGACTTCGTGAACAGGAGCACCCGTTTGACGGGCACGGCCTTATCTCGAACGGGCGGTGCGACCGCGGGGGTGCAGGCTGTCCACAAGAGGGCCGCAACGACAAATCCCGTGCGTTTCATGCGCCTGATATTGCCGGATGTGAGGTGGCTTAACACGTACAGGGGGGGTCTCGATTTTACGGTCCGGAAAAGCACCGGAAACAGAGTTCGGCTTAGCGTCTTACCGTGGCAATCAAACCGACAAACGTGATTTCGTTTCCAGCGAGCGATCAAGAGTCGGTCATGTTGGAACTGTCCGAGGAGGAAGACGTGACCAAGAGAAAGGCGATGCCCGGTCTAAGTCAAGGCCCTCGGATAACGGCAACGCGGTTGTCGGCAGAAGGACAGCCGATCGCGGGCAATGCTTCCGAGGAGCTGGTGGAGATCGTGACCTACATGGCCCGAATGGCCGATCTGGTCGGCGAATTGCTCGGAATGGATGCGTTCGTCTCGGTGGATTTTTCACTCTCGGATGGATCGTGTGTCGTCAATCGCGAGCGAAATGGGGATCTGGTAGCTGCCCGGGCTGGTCACGCGATCGATATCAACACGTTGCGAGCGAGTTTGGCGGGCGGAGACCTTCGCGGAGGACATCGATAGATGGGCGCCGTGTCGGAGACGCCGAGCGCAATTCTTTCGACCCTGAGAGACGTATCCGGGGTTATCGGAAGCTTTGTCGTTTCGGCCGATGGCGAATGCATCGCGCGCGACATCGCGCCGATGTTCACTAACGATTTGTTGCACGACGTTGGGCCACGCATCATGCGCCTTGCACAGGCGTTTTCGGTCGAACGTTCGGAGGTCATGTCGTGCCTCGTACGGTATCGGGAACACACGCTCCTCGTTCGCGGGTTCAGTCGTGGTTCGGTTTGCGTCATTTCGGAGGCCAACGTCAACCTTCCAGCGTTGAAGATGGGCGTCACACTTTCCGTGAGACGATTGTCGTCGATCCCGGAGTTCGGTGCGGCACCGCCGGCCCCGCCACCCTCGAAATCCGTGGCACCCGCGCCGTCCGCCGCGCGTCCATCGGTTGCCTTGCCCACCAAGGCTCATCCATCGATTCCGGTGGGCGCCTCAAAACCAGTTGGGGCCGGTATTCAATGGCGGGGTGGTGTGGTTTCCAAATCGTGAAACTGAACAATTGAAATGATGCGGGGCTTTGCAAGATGAATTCAACTGCGCTGGGCGAACTCTCGAATCAAATGGCCTCTCAGGCCACGGCGATGAACATGGTCTGGACGCTCATTTGTGGCTTTATGGTCATGTTTATGCAGGCGGGGTTCTCGCTCGTCGAGACCGGTCTCGTGCGGGCCAAGAACATGGCGCATACGATGGCGATGAACTTCCTGGTTTACGCCATCGGCATTCTCGGGTTTTGGGCGATTGGCTTTGCGTTGCAGATGGGTGGGGTTGGCACCGTCGCATCCCTGGGCAGCGACGCGACGCTCTCAAGCGAGTTCACGGTCGAGATCGCCGGTAAATCCTTCGGACTTTTTGGGATGAGCGGCTTTTTCCTGTCGCCCGCAATTTTCACGAGCAGTGTCGCGACCCTCTTTCTGTTTCAGATGGTGTTCATGGACACCACGGCAACGATTCCGACAGGAGCACTTGCAGAGCGCTGGAAGTTTTCATCCTTCGTCATCTTCAGCTTCGTCATCGCGACGCTGATCTATCCGCTTTACGCCAACTGGGTTTGGGGCGGAGGCTGGCTGGCGACGCTTGGGACGAACTTTGGTCTGGGTCACGGTCACGTGGATTTCGCCGGAAGCTCGGTCGTACATTTGACCGGTGGCGTGATGGCGCTCGTGGGGGCACGCATGGTTGGTCCTCGCCACGGCAAGTACGGTCCCCGAGGTGAGGTGAATCCGATCCCCGGTCACAACCTTTCGATGGTGGTGGGTGGTACGTTTATCCTTGCGTTCGGATGGTTCGGTTTCAATGCCGGCTCCACGTTGTCCGGGAACGATCCGCGAATCGCGATTGTCGCTGTCAATACGATGTTGGCATCCGCGTCCGGCGCGTTTCTTGCGTTCCTCTACACAAAGATCAAGTTCGGTAAGCCCGATATTTCGATGATGTGCAACGGCATGCTTGCGGGGTTGGTCGCCATCACCGCCCCGTGCGCTTTTGTGAGTGCGCCCGTCGCCGTCTTCATTGGTGGCTTCGCCGGGATCCTCGTCATCGAATCGGCGCTGTTCATCGAGCGCCGACTCAAGATCGACGATCCAGTTGGCGCGAGCTCGGTGCACGGGGTTTGCGGCGCCTGGGGCATCCTTTCGGTCGGACTGTTTTCCAATGGAACCTACGGCGATGGTTTGAACGGTGTGTCTGGCCCGGTGCGAGGGTTGTTGCACGGCGATCCCGGTCAACTCCTGGCGTCGTGCATTGGTATCGCCGTCAACGTCGTTTTCGTCGGTTCGTTGGCTTCCCTTACCCTGTGGGCCCTGGGTAAGACAGTTGGAAACCGTGTTTCACTCGCAGCCGAGGTCGAGGGTCTTGATGTTCCGGAGCTCGGCAGTCCGGGCTACATGGGTGATGTCGAGCCCGGTGATGCGATCGACGAGGCACCGCCTGCCCCTGCTGCCCTGCGTCCGCCTGCGATGAGCACGCCGCTACGCTGAGGCGTCGTTATTTGCAGGTGGGGCTGTCCGGATTGGAAACCATGCACATTCGCATCGCGCAGTTGGTTTCCTTTTGAACGCAGACGCCAAATCCGTCACACGCATGGGTCCGGAGGGTTCGGTTGGCCGCGAAGCAGCTCGGTGAGGCGCAGCGAACGTCCTTGGCGAGCGCCAAGGAATGCGCGGTACGATTCCAGTGCACCCGGCGCGTCATTCACCAGATGCCTACAGTGTGCGATGTTCAGCAGGAACAACGCCTTGCCACTGAGCTGGTAACCCTCTTCAAACGCCTTGAGCGCGGTTGGATATTTCCCCGCGCGGAAGGCCTTGTCGCCTCTGGCGTAGGCCTTCTTGGCTGCGGCGACGTCGTCTTGCGCCCAAGTCACGTTCGGAACGGCAAGGAAAACCGCCAGGACCGACAGAACGGTCAGTATTCGTGCGAAAACGCCCACCGACGGCTCATCGGTAAGTTTCACCCCTGGATTGAGTTTACGTGCTGGACTCATTCTTGAGACCCGTTGGATTCAGGCGGCGAGGCAAACTGTGCCCACATGGAACCACTTGCAGCCCTGCCTGGTCGGCGTTTTGTTCGTTTCGAGCGTTCGGAGGACCGTCCAGTGACCGACGACAGCCCCGGAGCGGCCACCCAGATCGCTTCGTACCGAGTGGTCTCCGAGCAGAGCGTGGTCGGTGCCCCTTGTGGCCTTGAGAAAGGTGATCGCATCTGGCGCATCGAGAGTGCAGATGCGCTCGAGCGGCGTATGCATGTGGGGAGTTTGGTGTGGGAGGGGGTCACGACCCATTTGCAATACACCTCGGCATCCGAGCGAGGTGTACTGTTGGACGTCTCGGCTGCTCCACGCTCCGGGCATGTTGTCGTGATACCGATATCCAAGAGTCCGGCGTGGTGGGCGTTGGCACAGGACGAGCGCCAGGCGTTTTTCCGAAGAGGACACCATGGAGAGGGGCATACCCGCATTGGTATGACGGTTGCGGACAAGATTTTTCGGCGATTGTTTCACGCGCGCTATCAGCCGCATTCGGCCTGGGACTTCTTGACTTACTTCGAGTTTTCCGACGCCGATGCCGAGGCTTTTCGCGCGATGTTGGCCACCTTGCGGGACCCCGAGCGGAATCCGGAATGGGCGTACGTGGTGCGAGAATCCGAGGTCTGGATGCAGCGTGAGCGTTAGGCCAGGCAAAAAAATCTGGAATCTTGAAGCAGCTTCGAGAGGGAGGGCATCGGAAAAGGTGCCACTGACACGAAAGGAACTTCAATGAAACTCAGGAACGCACTTATTGGATTGTCAGCAATGTCCCTCTTCGCCGCTCTGCCGGCCTGTGATGATGGAGATGACTCCTCCGGAACCGGTGGAACGGGCGGTACGACGGTTGGAACGGGCGGTACGACGGTTGGAACGGGCGGTACGTCGGCTGCGACGGGCGGCATGTCGGCTGCGACGGGCGGCATGGCTGCGGCCAAGAACATCGTCGAGATTGCAGCAGGAAATCCCGACTTCTCTTCACTGGTTGCGGCAGTGACCAAGGCTGACCTTGCTGCGACCTTGTCGGGCCCTGGCCCCTTCACGGTCTTCGCTCCGACCAACGCAGCATTTACTGCGCTGCTCGGCAAGCTCAACACGACGCTTGATGCGCTGACCAAGGATGCCTTGACGCCTATCCTTACGTACCACGTGGTGTCGGGCAAGGTGCTCGCCGCAGATGTTGTGAAGCTGACGAAGGCCACCACAGTTAACGGCTCTGATGTCCGCGTGAGCGTCATGGGATCAACGGTGAAGGTCATCGGCGGTGGCGGTTCTGCGACCGTGACCATGACGGACATTCAGGCCTCCAACGGCGTCATTCACGTCATCGACGCGGTGTTGACGCCTCCGGGTGATATTCCGACCGTTGCATCGGGTAACCCGGATTTCAGCTCGCTGGTGGCCGCCCTCTCTCGCGCCAAACTGGTCGATGCCTTGAAGGCAGATGGTCCCTTCACGGTCTTTGCACCGACCAACGCAGCCTTCACCGCCTTGCTTGCGACCAACGCCGCCTGGAAGACGCTCGATGATATTCCCCTTCAGACGCTCACCGACGTGCTGAAGTACCACGTGGTCTCTGGTGCAAAGGTGTACTCGGAAGATGTGGTCAAGCTGACGAAGACGGGGACCTTGCTGACCGGCAAGGAAATCACCATCAACGCAGCGTCCGGTGTGAAGCTCAACGGCTCCACCACCGTCACCGCCACGGACGTGCTCGCCAAGAATGGCGTGATACACGTCATCGACAAGGTGTTGCTGCCGCCCTCTCAATAATCAGGGCAGACCCGCAAAAGACCCCCGTCCTCGGAAGAGGTTCGGGGGTTTTCCCTTTTGTAGGCTGGGGTAACCGATTTTCCATCTCGGCATTCAATCTGCAGGTTAAAGGACCTTGAGATGAGCCCGACGATTCGATCCGTTGTCACAATCATTCCCTCCATTCGCGCCCGAGAGGGTGCCGGTTTCGAGATTCGTCGTCCGTTTCCGACCGCGCAGATCGATCATTTCGATCCCTTTCTGTTGCTCGACGAGATGGGACCGAAACACATGAAGCCCGGAGAGGCTCGTGGCGCGCCGGATCATCCGCATCGAGGATTTGAAACCGTGACCTATCTATTGGCTGGCTCATTTGAGCATCGCGATTCTCAAGGCAACCATGGCTCGTTGATCGCGGGAGATGTGCAGTGGATGACCGCAGGTAGCGGTGTCATCCACTCGGAGATGCCGTCGGCCGAGATGATGGCGGGCGGTGGTCTCATGCACGGGTTTCAGCTTTGGGTGAACCTTCCCGCGCGAGACAAGATGATGAAGCCGCGTTACCAGGATGTCCCCGGAGAGAATATTCCGCTCGGCTCATCCTCGGACAACAAGGTTCAAGTTCGCGTCATTGCGGGTGAATCGCTTGGTCAGCGGGCGGTGATCGACACGCGCACGCCCATCACCTACCTTCATGTTCGCATCGCGCCCGGTGGTGTGCTCGAGCAGCCGTTGCCCGTTGAGCAAAATGCCTTCGCTTACGTGTTCTCCGGAGCGGGCCTGTTCTCCGGGAGCTTGGTCGGCAACGACGGCGACATGGTGGTCTTCGAGACCAAGGGCGATACGGTTCGTGTCGAGAATCCGGAAGGCAGTGCCGGTGTGCTTGAGTTTCTCTTGCTCGCAGGTCAGCCCTTGAACGAACCCGTGGCGCGTTCAGGACCCTTTGTCATGAACACACGGAAGGAAGTTTTTCAGGCCTATGCGGACTACCAATCCGGTCAGTTTGGCAAGATAGGCTAGGGCGGACGACCGCGACGGGATCGCGATCGGGAGGACCGGGGCTCTCAGATTTTCGAGGGGCCGCGAAAATTTCTCGGCGATTTTCACGAGGTGGTGAGGGCCATTTTTTTGCCAAGTGCCTGAATTTACGAAGGGTAGGTCCCCTGGACGGGCGCATCCGACGGGTCGGCACGATGTTTGCTGAAGCTGGAGACATCCCGCCGAGGAGGCGATCCGTGCGTATTCATAACAAAGCCCAATTCCGTTTGAACCGGTTGATTTCCCTCTCCATCGCGATGGTCCTTGCAGGGTGCGGCGGTTCGTCGTCCGAGACGCCCAAGCCCGGTGCCACCGACTTCACCAACGACGAACTGGGGAACAATGCAGGGAGAGGTGGACTCAACGCACCCACAGCCGGTGCCAAGGAAGACAGCGCTGCGGCTCCCAAGGCGCCGCCCTCAGGCCGAATGGGCCAGGTGGAAGAGGCAGACATCTATCGCATTGATGGCGATCGGATGTTCCTCCTCAATACCTACCGGGGCTTTGTTGCGTACGACATCAAGAATACCAAGAACCCAGAGCGACTCTCGCGCCTGCCAGTTTACGGTTATCCAGTCGAGATGTTCGTGCAGGGAAACACCGTCTACGCACTGTTGCGAGATGCGCTCTACCTGACCGGTGACAAGAGCGACATGAAGTTCGAGCGCCACAACGTTTCGCAGATGGTCGCCATCGACGTGACCGACCTGCGAAACCCACGCGTGCTGCAGACCGTCGACATCATCGGCGAGCTGCGCGAGGGCGTGTCGCGCAAGATAGAAAATACAATCTATGTGGTGTCCAACGTCGCACAGAACTACTGGTGGGGCTGGAACTATCCTGGCCAGTCGAGGCAGCAGCAGAAGGAACAGGCCTGGGTTTATTCCTTCAACGTTGCCAATCCCAGCGCAATGCAGCTCGTGAAGAAGCTTCAGATCTTCGAGGGCGGCGGTATCGCCTTCAACGACCCAAAGCTGGGCGTCGGTCTTTATAGGCAATTTCAGTCCGTCGCAATATCCGCCACGTCGAACGCGTTGATGGTGGTCGAGAACTGGCACCTGTCGACGTACAACGACGGCGTCACCTCGACCGGTATGTACCGCTGCGGTAGCTACAACTCGGATCAACAGGCCCGGGTCAGCATCATCGACATCTCCGATCCGGCGGGCGACATTCGCGTGCACACCAAGTTCGACACCGAGGGCTCGGTGAGCGATCAGTTCAAGATGACCTACGCCTTTGATCCAAACGCGAATACGGGCACCTTCTTTGGCATCTTCGCCCGCCAGGCGTGGTCCGGTTCCAACTGCAGCGGTCAATCCATCATTGAGAACGTCATCGAATCCTGGGACGTCACCAATGGTGCCACGCCCGTCAAGCTCTCAAGCCTCGCTTTTGGCAAACCCGAGGAGACCGTGCGCGGCTCTGCGTTTGATCCGGAGCGCCATGTTGCTTACGCCATCACCGCTCGCCAGATCGATCCGCTCTACGTCATCGATCTGTCCGACCGGACAAAGCTGAAGATCCTGGACTCGATCGACGGCCTCTCCGGCGACATGAGCGTCTTTCGTCTGATCGCAGGCAAGGGTTTCCTGATGGGCATCGGTCGCGATCAAAGCGCGACCTGCATGGGCTTTCAAGACACCGATGACTGGCGTCCGACAAACATCGCCGTCACCATCATTGACGTTCGCAAGCTGAACGACATCAAGCTGGTGCAGCGCCAGTGCGTCGCGATCGAGAACGCCGACTGGATCGGCTCAGATGTGACCTGGAATATGGACCAGGCACACAAGATGATCGGCATGCACTCGGACGGGACAACCAATGTCCTGACGCTGCCGATCTACTACGCCAAGAAAACGCAGGAAAGCAACTGGTGGTGGTACCACTACGAGACGGCCGTCGGCGTGATGACCTGGAATCTCGATGACTATGCGGCCGGCGTCGTCGGCGCTGCCAAGAATGTGCTGAAGAACTTTGGCACCGTGATTCATCCCGAGGGACAGGTTCGCCGTTCGATCGTCTTTTCGCACGCGTCCTCGGCCCGTCGAATGATAATCAACCTGTCGGATACCCATCTCTCGATGGTCGACATGACCGATCTCAGCAAACCGAAGCTGGATTCGATCGTCGAGCTCGCGCCGAACTACACACAGGTATTCGCCTTTGGTGGTCACGTGGTGGAACACATCCAGGACTCACCCGATTACGGCAGAAACGGACAGGGCGCCTCGACGTTCCGCGTGAAGCCTGCAACCGGCGGTGATCTTGAGTCGACCGCTGCTGTGGCCTCGTTCCGGATCGGACAGGTCAGTCGGGTTCTGAAACACGAGAACAGCCTCCTTCTGTTCCGATACGTCGTCCCCGAGAAGATAAGCGCAACCGGACAGTACGTTCCACCGACGCAGGAAGTGGTCGTGATGGACATGACGGATCCGACCAAGCCTCGGCTCGCGGGTTCGACGCCGATGCCAAACAATGTGTATCCGTACTACCAGTACTGGTGTGGTGGCTACGGCGGCTACTGGTTCGACAGCCAGAACAACTGGGTCTCGACAACAAGTGGCGTCGTGATGCTGTCGCAGAGCTGGGACAACGGAGAGCAGAAGTCACGCTGGTTGCTAAACTTCCTCGACCTGCGCACCCCCGGTGCGCCGAAGATGCAGCAGACCGAAATCGCAGGGTCGACCTACGATGAGTTCCATGGCCTCGTGCAGGACGATGTGGATCGCAGTGGTTTCTATCTGGCCTACCGTGACAGCATTGGCGTTCTCACCAAGGGTGGCCAGGGCTTCACGAGCTACCGCTATTACGCTCAACGCTTCGGCGTGACTGCGGCGGGCTTCGTTGGCGGAGAGACCATCAACCTCCCCGGTCGCCTCGTGCGCACATGGAAGGGCGCAGGCGCCGATCGTTTGTTCCTGAGCCAGGATAATTACTACAGACTGGTCCCGTCGGACGATGGCAAGTCGACCGACTGGCGCAACGATATGCAGTTGCATCTCCTGCAGGCAGAACGCAGAGGTGGAAAGCCCGTGGCCGCGTTGCTCGACAGCTTTCGCTTCGAGGATCAGTACCTGTCTGACCTCATCCCCATGGGTGACAAGTTGTTCGTCAACGCCGGCCGTGGTGGCGGTTACTGGTGGGGCTACGGACGCGGTGGCGTTGAAGACGGTGTTGCCGTGGGTGCACCAGGCGTGGCGACCCTGGCACAAACGGTCGACGGATCGCCGGAGACGTGGGAGGACTATTCCGATCACGTGATGGTCTTTGATCTCTCGAAGGGCAAGCTGACCCGAACCTTTGATCGCGCCACCGCGACCACCGGGGTTCGGTTCATGGGCATCAATCGTAATCACCTCTTCTTGAACTTGCCGGGCGATGGCATCCTCGCGCTCGACATCACGAATCCCGATGCGCCGTTCGGACGGCAGTTCTTGCGGACACTGGGTTACGCCTCGTACATCGAGTTCGCAGGGAACACGGCGTACATCGCGTCGGGCAACTACGGGATCCAGACGATGACCCTCGTTGGACCCAAGATCCTCACGATTCGGTGAGTATCGTCCGGGTCAGACCCGGTGGCGACTCAAGATGGGATTGGTCGATCGCGCTTGATCAGGAAGGTCAACCGAGGTTTACTAATCCCATGTCGTCTTTTCCGAGCCAACTCGAGCGAGCCAAGTCAGCCAGCTTATTGCAGCTGCTGTTCAAGGCCGCGCGTCTATGGAACGAACGGGCGGTGGCGGTGGTCAGCAAGACCTCGGGGATCACGCTGCGGGCATCTCACACGGCGCTCTTTCCACATATCGATCTTGAAGGCACGCGGCTCACGGTGCTTGCATCGCGTCTTGGCATCTCAAAGCAGGCGGTTGGTCAGCTGGTGGGTGAGCTCGAGGAAATGGGCGTGCTCGAGCGGACGCTGGACGAAAGCGATGCGCGCGCCCGCCTGGTTTGTTTCACGCCCAAGGGGAAGAAGGCGCTGATGCACGGGCTCTCCATCCTCAAGGGCCTTGAAGACGAGGTGCAGGAGGTGATCGGCGCGAACGATCTGGGCAGATTGCACCAGAACCTGGCCGACATGGTTGCATGGGCCGAGTCGCAGCCGTGACAACGCCGTTGCCTCAGTTCCCCGATTCGTTGTGCCACAGCTGTGTGCACAAGAAAGACGTGAAGACGAGGACCAGTGTGTTCCTCCTGTGTCAGGTGCAGGTGATGGAAGACAAATACCCGGCTCAACCGGTCCGGGCCTGTGGGTTGTTCGTGCGTCTTGCGAGGTGAGCGATCCGGATCGATCGCTCACCGGGTGGGCAAGTCGAAATCAGTAGGCGATCGTGCGGTTCGTGCGGGCCTGGGCTTCTGCCAGTGGCATCACGGTCGTGTTGCGAGTGACGACGGATGGCGTTTCGTAAACCAAGTACTGTCGCTACTGAAAATCGGGTGCGAGCGGTTGGGTGCGCGGGCCGGCGCCTCCCGGCGTCGCGGCGCTGTTGTCATCCACGACCGAGAGCGCCGTGAACAGCTTGCGCATGTCGCGGGAAAACGGGACGTCTCGGGATTGCGGAGAGAAATCGAAGCCCCAGTCGTCCTTGAATTGCTTTGCGAAGTACGGATCGCGTTTGCCCGGAAAGGCATTCGTACCACCGGTCGCCGGGACACCGCCGGTCGCGACAGCGCCACCGGTGGATACAACCCCACCGGTCGCCATCGCACCACCGGTACCGGAGCCGCCACTGCCACCGTTGGGTTGCGATCCGCCAGCGCCGCCCGATGCGCTCCCGCCCGAGGGGCTTCCGCCCGAGGGGCTTCCGCCCGAGCCCCATGCGCCAACGACGGCAGAACAATCGCCAGGGTCAGTGTCAATCGGAAGCGAGCGGTGGTGGTGGGCATGATCCTCCAGGGACGCTGCAGCGCCTTCCCGCGGCTCAGAATAATGTTTTCGTCCATGAATCCGAGCGTTTGAGCGTCCGGCTCGCTAAGCTATTGCCCCCTTGAATCCCGTGGTTTTGTCCGAATGGAAACGCGCGCTGCAACGAGCGATCGAGATGGCCACGTCCGATTCGACTCCCGGTGCGGCGACCGATCGGGTGATCCACTACGCCGTGGATCTACCCCGGACTCAAAAAACCGGAGAGCTGGCGTTCACGCTGCTTGAGCGCGACCAGGCCACGACCACGCCAACGTATGTCCCCGCCCGCGTGACCTATCCCGAGCTCGTGACCTTGCGGGATGAAACCGATCGGCTGCTGTTGCCCATCTTGCAGGGCCTCGATGGCAACCGCGATTGGCGCTTGCCTGCCAGCTTGCTGGCGTCGAGTGCGGCCTCGGTCTTTCATGCAGAGGTGACCCTGCCGGTTGAGATGGCCGAGGTCGTCCTGCCGCTGTTGTCTCGGACCGGCCGCCTTGCCTTGCGACGGGTCGCCGATGGACCGGTGACGCCGCTTCACTGGGATACACAGGGTCGATGGCAGTTGAGCCTCGGGCTTGTCTCTGCCGAACGCGCGAGCGTGATCGAGGTTGTGCCACGAATCGAGCGGGGCGCCGAGTCCATGTCTCTCGAGGACGATCCCACGTTGACGCCGGGTGGCTGGATCCTCTGGCAAGACAGGCTTGGGCGCATTGACTACCGCGGGGGCTACGGTTTCGTGGAGGGACCACCGCTGAAGGTTCCGCGAGCGGAGCTTCAGACCTTGTTGGCCTCATTGTACTCGTCGCCGCAGCTGCCGCCTGTCGTCTTGCCTGCGTCGCTCGGCCTCGCCGAGGGAATTGGCGTTCCGGTGCCGATGCTGCATGTGCAGTCGGGCACCCGACCCGGCGGTCGTACGATTGAGAATCGACTGGGCGCCAAGGTCTGGTTCGAGTACGAAGGCGAGAGTGTGGCGGCCGCTGATCCGCGCTCGCGCATCGTGCGCGTGGACAGGTTAAAGGTCGTGCAGCGGGATCCGGACGCCGAGGCTCGTCGTCTGCGCGCGTTGTCGAAGCTCAAGCTGAAGAAGCAAACGTCGGGCGACTACGAGTTTGCGCCGCGCCTCTTGCCCAGTGTGGTTCGCTCCCTGGTTGGTGATGGCTGGCGTGTGCAGGCCGATGGCACAGTCTACCGGCGGGCCTCCAATTTTCAGCTCTCGATCAAAAGTGGTGTCGACTGGTTTGATCTCGGCGCCAACGTGGACTTTGACGGCAAGGTGGTGGGGTTACCCGAACTCCTGGTTGCGCTCTCGCAGGGCGAAGGCACCGTGCGTCTTGACGATGGCACCTTCGGGATCCTGCCAGAAGCCTGGCTCGAAAAGTTTGAGGTGCTTGGTGAGGTCGGCGTCGTGGAGGGCGAGCAACTACGGTTCACGCGAAATCAGGCGGGACTGCTGGACGTGCTGGTCGCGCTTGAGCCCGAGACGCAAACCGACGCCGTTTTTGAGGAGGCCCGAAAGGCGCTCGCGGGATTCGATGGTGTGAAGCCCGCCAAGGCGCCGCCGGGATTCCGTGGTACGCTACGACCCTACCAGGAACAGGGCCTCGGCTGGTTCGATTTCCTGCGACGCTTCGGCTTTGGCGGATGTCTCGCCGACGACATGGGTCTGGGTAAGACGATTCAGGTCCTGGCGTTGATCGAGGCACGAAGGCAGGCGGGGGCAGGCCCGTCCCTCGTCGTGATGCCGAAGTCCCTCATCTGGAACTGGCGGAGAGAGGCCGAGCGTTTTGTCCCCGATTTACGCGTGTTGTGCCATGTCGGAACCGAGCGAGAGCGACAGACCCTGGAAGCGGGCACCCACGATCTCGTCTTGACCACCTACGGAACCTTGCGCAAGGACATTTCCTATCTGCGCGAGCGTGAGTTTGACTACGTCATTTTGGACGAGGCGAACGCGATCAAGAATCCCCGCTCGGACTCTGCACAGGCCGCGCGTCTGCTTCGCGGTCGGCAGCGGCTGGTCTTGACCGGAACGCCGATCGAAAACCACCTGGGCGATCTGTGGTCGTTGCTGGACTTTCTCAATCCCGGGTTGCTGGGCACTGCGCGCGCCTTCACTGCCATCTCGGATTCGATGAAGCCAACCTCGGGCGGCGCTGATTTTCTCGCGCGCTCACTGCGCCCCTTCATCTTGCGTCGTACGAAAGAGGCCGTCGCGCCCGAGCTGCCCCCCAAGCACGAGGAGACGTTGCTGTGCGAGATGGATCCGTCGCAGGAACGACTGTATGCCGAGTTGAAGCAACACTACCGGGCCAAGTTGCGCGGACGAATTGAGACCCACGGTCTGGCCCGCTCAAAGATGCACGTCCTCGAGGCGCTGTTGCGCTTGCGACAGGCCGCTTGCCATCCAGGGCTCGTGGACAAGTCGCGTTCGGGCGAGTCGAGCGGCAAGCTGGATGTGTTGCTCGAACGGCTCGCCGAGATTCAAAAAGAAGGACACAGGGCGCTCGTCTTCTCGCAGTTCACAAGCTTTCTTTCGATCGTGCGGCAGCGGCTGGATGCCGAGAAGATTGACTACGCCTATCTCGACGGCGGCACCAGAGATCGCCAGGCGGTCGTGACCCGTTTTCAGGAGAGCCAAGATTGCAAGCTCTTCCTTGTCAGCCTGAAGGCGGGCGGCGTCGGCTTGAACCTGACCGCCGCGGACTATGTGTTTATTCTCGACCCATGGTGGAACCCCGCCGCCGAAGCGCAGGCGGTCGACCGCGCACACCGGATCGGTCAGGACAAGCACGTGTTCGTCTATCGTTTGCTCTGTCGGGAGACGGTGGAGGAGAAGGTGGCGGCCTTGCAGGCCACCAAGCGCGAACTTGCGGCCTCGCTCATCAATGCCGAGAACAGCCTGATTCGCGATCTGGATCGCAATACGATCGAAATGTTGCTCGACTGAGCGGGTCTAGGCCTCGGGCCGACGGGCCAGCGTCTCGGTGGTATCGCGCAGCAAGGTGAGCTGTTCCAGGATCGCCTCCTTGTCGGTCTCCACCTGCTTGATGATCTTGGTCGCGTTGTTGCTGATGGTGCGGGCCATCGTGTGAATGGTCTCAAGCCGCTCCGCGCGGTTTTCGATCTCGACGATGGCGCGATTCATGGTCGACAGATCCACCGCCTGTTTTTCTTCCTGGCGGGCGGTCCGCACGCACAGCGCACGGGCCAGCTGCAGGCCACATTCAAGCGCCACGTCGGTGGAAGGATCTTCCGGATCCCAGACGACGAGGATCGCGTTGTTGTGGCGCTGCAAGAAGATCATATCGTCGGGGCAGGTCTTCTTTGAGAACACAAAGAGCGACAGCTGTGCCTCTCGGGTCTTTTGCATGCTGTCACAGGCCTCCAGTGCGCGCTTGAGGTTGTAGCTCGCGTCTTCCTTGGCCTCGATGGCGATGCGGGCACCGGCGGCGACGTTGTCGTTGCCGAGCGTGATGACCCCGTCTCCGCTCTTGCTGGTGGTGCGCTTGCCCGGGATATTTCCTGTGCGTTCGAGCTGATCGCCGAGTCCGCCGGCCCGCTTTTCAAGCCAGGTCAAGAGGTTGTTCTCGAAGTCGAGTCCGTGGGTGGTGCCGCGTGCCTCGGCCTCCTGTCGTGCGGACAACGCCGCGATGGACTTGCTCACGGTCTCCTGGAAACGCGCGTTGTTTTGATTGTTGGCCTCCATCTTTTCACTCAGACAGCGCAACATGCGCGACAGAGCCGACTGTTCATTGTTGAGCGAGAATTCGGAGGTCATGGACTGGATCTCCTGCCGAATGCCCTCGCGCAGGTTGCCGTGCTTCTCCTCAAGCTGACGGACGAGCAAGGGCAGGGCACCGGCCTCGTTGTCGAAGGAGAAGGTTCTGCGGACCATCTCGTTGTGGCTCTCGAGTGCGCGTTGCATCGAGTCGCGCACCGCCGTCACCACGCCGCGGTTCGATTCCGGATCGAGCAGACGAAACAGGGGGCTCTCTGCGCCAACATGTTCAGCCATGGTGCGTGCGAGTTCCGACGTCTCTCCCAGCACGGTCTTGCTGAGGATACTCGCGAGCTCTCCATCGCCGCCCACGAACTTCTCCACGCGTTCGGCGAACTTACCCTCACGCGGATCGAGATACTCCCGCAGGACAGAGGCGAGGTTGGTCTCCACCATGCGCGAGTGTGAACGCAGTTTTTCGTCCATCAGCTGCATCGCCCGCTCGCCCTCACGACGCAGGTTCTCGGCGTCGAGCTGACCGCGCATGTGTTGCATGGCCGCGATGCCCATCGACAGGGCGGTGAGCGCAAACCCCGTCCGATCGTGTGGTGCAAGCGCGGTGAGTGCCGCGACCGCCGAGGGATCGCTCACAAGGAGGTTGAGTGAAATCGCGTTTTGCGCTGTGGGAACTTCCTGGGGACCCGGAAGCGCGGCCAGAAGTGGTGTTGGGCTCATGCACTGCGAAGGTACCCCGGGGGTCTGACACGGTTTTTCGGGGATGGTGCGTCGCGTCTTTGGCGGGTTTTGCGGTCCAATTGAGCGCCAACGTCCCAAAAATTAACGCGCGGAGGGATTCCATTTCCTACACTGACCCCAATGACCAACACTCCGGGGTTTGACCGCACCCCAGACACCCACAGCAAGGCCCTCAAAATCAACCTTGATAGCCGGCGTTACGGCACCTTTGCCGAGATCGGCGCTGGTCAGGAAGTGGTCCGCTGGTTCTTCCGGGTGGGGGGCGCAGCCGGGACGATCGCCAAGAGCATGTCGGCCTACGACATGGAGGTCAGCGACGCGATCTATGGCAAGGCCGAGCGCTATGTTTGTCGCCCGCGCCTGCAGCGCATGTTGGACTACGAATACGATCTGAACCTCGCGCGCTTGCTGGAGACCCGCGGTTCAACGACGGCATTTTTCGCCTTCGCGGACACGGTTTCCGCTCGAAACTACAAGGGCACGAACGAGTGCCACGGCTGGATGGGGGTCAAGTTCCAGTCTCATCCGCGCGATCAGTTCAGCCAGATCATCATCCACGTCCGCATGCTGGACAGCGAGAACGCCCTGCAACAGGAGGCGCTCGGTATCGTGGGTGTGAACCTGCTCTACGGTGCCTTCTTCCTTTTCCATGAGCCCGAACAGCTCATTGAATCCTTGCTCGACGGTTTGACCACCCAGCGCATTGAGATCGACATGATCGAGTTTTCGGGCATCGAGTTCCGACTCGTCGACAACCGCCTGATGAGCATGAAGCTGGTCCAGCTCGGCCTCAGCGGCGCGACGATGTTCGCCCCGGATGGTGCCGTCTTGCAACCGTCGGAAGCGTTGCACAAGAAGAACGTCTTGGTCGAGCGGGGCAGCTTCAGGCCAGTTTGTCACGCGAACATCGACATGCTTCGCCGTGCGCGAACCTCGTTTGATCGCGATCTGGGAGCCGACGCAGAGTCCACGATGGAGCTCATGGAGCTGACGATGCGCGACCTTCGTGAAGAGGGCGGTGGCGTGGATCGCGCCGACTTCCTGGCGCGGGCGGACATCCTCGCCGCCTGTGGCAAGACCGTGCTCATCTCGGACTATTTCGAGTACTACCGACTTGCAGGCTATCTGTCGGGCTTCACCAAGAAGAAGGTCGCCATCACGATGGGCGCAGCCAGCCTGCGCGATCTGTTGGACGAAAAGTACTACGCAAGCCTTCAGGGTGGGATCCTCGAGTCGCTCGGCCGGTTGTTCAAGAACGACCTGCGCCTGTACATCTATCCCTTCATCGAACCCGGAACCAACGAGATGGTGACGGTGGAGAATTTGAAGGTGGCCGTGCGATTGCAGAAGCTCTACGGGTACCTGGTCGACAGCGGCTACGTGCGGCAGCTGGAGGGCGCGAATCGCGACTATCTTCAGATGTTCTCGCGCGATGCGCTTCGCAAGATCAAGGAGAACGATCCGTCCTGGGAACAGATGGTTCCGCCCGAGGTCACAGCGCTCATCAAGGAGCGACGGCTGCTGGGGTACCGTCCGTCACACGGTTAGCACCGTGCTGGGACGCTATTCGTCCCAGTTTGACATCGCGCCCAGCGTCTCCACCCTCGAATAGCCCGCGGCGCGCAACGCCTCGGCCGCGCGCTGGGCGCGTATGCCCCGACGACAATAAAGCACCATCGGTTGATCCTTGGCGCCGACGACGGTGAATTTCTCCTCGATGGTATCCACCGGGATATGGCTGGCGCCGTCGATGTGTCCCTCTGCGAATTCCTCCGCACTGCGTACATCAATGAGCTTTGCACCCGCAGCGACCATGGCCCGGGCCTCCTTGCCGGTCACGGTTGGGGTCGGAGGCGCGTCGTCGTTTGCGACGGTGTGGGCCGGGGGCTTGTCGTCGGCCGGTGCAGGTGCGTTGGATGTCTTGACAGACGGGGCCTGTGCACCGCAGGCGACGCCAGAAACCACAATTCCCACCGCTGCAATGAACAAGGCGCTTCGCATACCCAAACGGTAGCAGTTTGGCGCCCGCCTCATCGCGCAACGTTTGCGGGTTTTACAGCGCCTTGAATGAATATCGAGGGCCGGTGGTTTAGTCTCTCACCATGTTGCGCTTGATTCTGCCACTTCTTCTCATCGTCAGCTCGGTCCCATCTGCGGTGGCCACCGAGGGGGGCGGCGCCAATCCCGAGGTGAACAAAAACTTCGTGAACCCCGAACTCAAGGTCGAGGAGTGGGTCTCGAAGTTCGAGGTGGAGTCACGCGAGGTCTTCAAGTTTCGCAAGAAGGTCGTCGCCGCGGCGGGCGTCAAAAAAGGCGAGGCAATCGCCGACGTCGGCGCAGGAACCGGGCTCTACACGTTTTTGTTCGCGGACGCCGTGGGCAAGAAGGGCAAGGTCATGGCCGTCGACATCTCGAAGGTCTTTCTCGCCCACATCGAGACGCAGGCGAAGGTGAAAAAACGGGGCAACATCGTGGTCGTGGAGGGCGGGAACGATTCGCCGAATCTCCCCGATGCGTCTGTGGATCGCATCTTCATCTGCGATACGTATCACCACTTCGAGAATCCGTCGTCGATGTTGAAGGCCATGCGACGGGCGCTCAAGCCATCGGGTGAGCTGGTACTGGTCGAGTTTATTCGCGAAGAGGGCAAGAGCTCGGATTGGACCCTGAAGCATGTTCGGGCCAGCGAGAAAGAGGTCGTGTCCGAGTTCGAGTCAGCCGGATTTTCGGTTGTGCGCCGTGCGGACTTCCTGAAGGACAACTACATCCTGGTGTTCAAGCAGGCCGAGTCGCCTTCGCGATGAAGCCTGGCATCGACCAGCGCACGAGCGCTGGATGCGCGCCTGACAGTTCCCCCGGCTTGGCCTCGCATCCGACCGCGGACAACATCGTCGCCAGCACCTTGGCTGGATGTTCACCGGGAAGGCGGATGTGCACCAAGCTCGAAGGCGATGGTCCGCTTGTCGCGAGTCCAGCGAGCATCAGCGGGGCACCGTCAACGTGTAAGTTCCCGACGTTGCTGCAAGCCGCAGCCCGTCAGCCGATGCGCCGCCGAGCATCTTCAGGCCAGGCGTGCTGCCGATGGGTGAGGTGCCAACCGTGACTTCGTCCGGTTTTGTCGCGGGCAACACGATGGTCGCCCGGCGGTTGGCCGGGATCACGAAGGTGTACTCGACGCCTTGTGGGACCCGCTTCCAGCGGCTCTCAATTGTGCCTCGAACGGAGCGGAACTGCGCGCCCGCGTGATCCAGTCCTTCTGGAACGAAGGGCTTGAGGAAAAAGTGCGCGAACCCGGGAGCCTCGGGAAGAGATTGAATGCCCGCGAGATTGTCGAAGAACCAGGCGCTCAGGTCGCCAAAGAAGATGTGGTTGAGTGAGGCCTCGCCCTTCCAGTCCTCCCACAGCGTGGTTGCACCCTGACGGATCCAATAACCCCAGCTTGGAAAATCATCGGCCGACAACACCTTGTATGCGAGTGCTTGATTTCCAGATTCCGAGAGGACGCGTGGAACGAACTTGGCGCCGATGACACCGGTGTCGAGGTGTCCACCGCCGTCCGAGACACTTTTTGCGAGGCGCGCGGCGATGCGTCGATGGAGCTCGCCGTCGGTCATGCCGAAAGACAGCGCCATCGCAAGCGCAGTCTGTTCATTGGCCGATACCGTGGCGGTGTCCGGCTGGATGAACTTCTTCGCGAAGCCCTTGCGAATTCTGTCGGCCATGTCGTTGAAGTGCGCCGTGCGATCACCGCGGCCAACCAGTCCGGATACGCGCGCGGCCAGCGTGGTCATTCGCAATACCATTGCCGTTGACGTGACTGCCACTGGCGTTTTGGTCTTGAGCGGCACCCAGTCCCCAAGTCCGAAGTCGGCGATGCCATCGACCGATCGTCCGTCCGCATAGTGGAGGTAGCGTTCCCATGCAGGAAAGACCTGGGTCAAGACCCGGAGATCGCCGTTCATCACATACATCGTCCATGGGATCTCGAAGAGCGCGACCTCCCACGACGGACCACTCCAGTTGTCGAGTCCCCATCCGCCCGAGGGAACAATGCCGGGCAGATCGCCCTTCGTGGTCTGTGAGTCGAGCAGATCCTGCACCCACTTGCGGTAGATCGATCCGGAATCGAAGTTGAACAGGCCGGTGGCGATCGCAAGGTGTGCATCCCCGGTCCATCCGTTCTTCTCACGGTGTGGGCAGTCGGTGGGAATGGAGTGGAAGTTGCTGCGATAAGACCAGCGCGTCGCCGCCTGCAGCTTGTTCAGCAATTCGTTCGAAGAATCGAAGGTACCTGCCGAGGCGAAATCTGTATGAACGACCCGAATGTCAAAGTCATCCACAGTCGGCGTACCGGGCCAGCCTGTGATCTCGACAAATTGGAAGCCATGATAGGTAAACCGAGGCTCCCAGTTTTCTCGGCCTTGCCCTTTCAGGATGTATTCGTCGGTCTGGAAACGGTTCGTTCGAACGAGCAGGTCAATTTGGTCGCGATTCAGCGTGCCGTCGGGATTGCGCCTCTCGCCGTAACGGAGCTTGATGGCAGTGCCTGCCTTGCCCTCGACGCGAATACGAACCCAGCCGGCGAGGTTCTGACCGGCGTCAAGGACGAATCGGCCTGGCTGCACCTCGGTTATCGACACCGGCTTGCGTGTCTCCGTGACTCGAATGGGAGGATGCTCCTGCGCCACGAGCGTCGCCTTCGTTGGCTTCGCGAGCGCCACCGGTCCAAAGCGAGCGGCATCGGCGCCGGGCGAGGACCAATTCTCGATCTCACGACGGGCGTCGTACGATTCGCCATTTCGGGTTCCGTCATAGACGATGGGTCCCTGTCCCTGTTGCCAGTCGTCGCCGGTGGCGATGACCTCGTCCCGGCCGTCCTGGTAGCGAACGCGCAGCTCAGCCAGCAGCTTGACGGCGTCGCGCCAGGGGGCCTTGTAAAAGTCCCAGGCATCGCTGTCGTGATGATGGTAAAGGCCATTGCCAACGATGACGCCGATCGCGTTTTCACCCTGTTTGACGAGCGACGTCACATCGTGAACGACGTATTCAATGCGTCGGTCGAAGGCGGTGTACGACGGATCCAGCACATGGTCCCCAACCCGAACGCCGTTGATATGGGCGTCGTGGTAACCCTGTCCCGCGATGTACAGTCGCGCCGAGGCTATTGGCGCCTGCAACGTGAACGGTTTGCGGAAGTAGGGCGTCGGCAAGGCAACGGTCAGCATCGGAGGGAGATCCTTGAGCGGGCCCTCACCGAAGGCGGAAACCACGCGCACGGGTGACCAGGCCCGATCGGAGAAGCTGGCCTTTTGCCAGGCGTCCTGTGGCTTGTTGATCGGGCTGTCGTCGCGAACACAGCGCCAACGCCCGTCGGTCATCACGACGAGGGGTGGGCCGTCCGTGAATTCGACATCCAGCCGCACGATGAGGCCCGCCGCACCGCCACCGTTCTCGGCGAGCGCGCTGATGACGTTTTTCCCGGAGGTGATCTGTGACGTGACGTCGACCACCTCGATGGCCTCGTTGATTCGGAAACGCAACACGTCGCTCCCGTTGATGGCGAGGGTCGCCGCGTCGTTGACGCCTGCGAACAGCTTCGCCCGCGCCACCTTGCGGCCAGCGGGAATCTCAAACCCGCCGCGTATTCGTATCTTGCCGGTTGGAAAGGGCTGCGCGGTATCCCCGGTGATCCAGATCCATTTGGCCTGCGACAGATCCATGGGTGCGCCCGCGGGGGCTGCGTTTCCGCTTGCGGTAATCCATCGGGCCTTCCAGTCCGAGGGGCTCATCAACCCCATCTCCCAGCGAGAGGCCTCGCTGAAGCCGGACATCCGGTCGTCGCGATCCCAGACGGCCACCTTCCAGTGAACCGCCTGCGCGCTCTTGAGAGCCAGACCCTCGTACCGGATCTCGGATTGCCTGTCGGAGACCACCTTGCCCGTATCCCACAGATCGCCTTCGTTGCGATCCAGGTGTGCACGATCGCTGGCCACGAGGATTCGGTAGGCGTGTTGCGATTCGCCATTTCGAGATGCGCGCAGTTTCCAGCCGACGTGCGGGTTCGGGGTCCCGAGTCCGATCGGCGCATCCAGTGATTCGACGCGCAGCGATTCGACGGTCAGGCTGGCGGGCGTCGGCGCAGCGGTCGGTGTGACCCCGCGGCTGCAGCCGGAAAACGCAGGCAAGGTCAGGGCAAGCGCAAGAAAGGAAGAAGAAAAATACCGGGCGATCATGATCCCGGAAGGTTCATTCTCGGCGTGCCTTCAAGTCAAGCGCGATTCAAGTTCGCGACCTGATAATGCGGATTCCCAGGTGTCTCGATCACGCTCCGGCGAAGATGGAAATCCAGGCGATCGCGACCAGCGTGGTTCCCAGCGCAATGGGCGCCCCCACGCGCAGGTAGGCCCAGAACCCGATGCCGCCCAGGTGCCGCGCGGCCTCCGCGACGATGATGTTCGCGACCGACTCGATGCTCGAAGGATCGCACCAGCTTCTCGTCCGTGAGGAGCGCGCCCATGCCCATCTCGCCGAAAAGCAAGAGCAGGGTCCGACCATCAATCGCCGCGAGGGCCGCGTCGGGTCGCAGGACGCCGAAGGCGACACACGCGATGGCGCCGAGCATCGCACCCGTCGGTCTGTCGATCCCGAGCCACGCAAATCGACGGGTCGATATGAGCAGGTAGGTGGCTGCGAAAATAAGGGTGCCCATGGGCGTGCGAGGCGACAGGGCCGACCATAACACCGGAATGCAGAAATTCGGGTCGACTGCCGTTATGATGGGGACCTTGCTTCCCAGACTCGCGCTCGCGCTGGCGTTCCTCCTGTCCGGCACCAGCGGTCTCGTCTACGAGATCGTCTGGGCCCGGAAACTTTCGGTATTGGTTGGGGGGACGGCCTCTGCCGGGCAGTCGGTCCTGGCTGCGTTCTTCGCCGGAATCACCCTGGGAGCGTTTTGGCTCGGACACAGGGCAGCGCATGCACGTGACGGTGCCCGCTTCTATGCTCGCCTCGAGCTCGGGATTGCGGGGGCGGGGATCTTCTCTGCGGTCGCGCTTGAGTTGGCGCTCAAATGGGCCAATGGGATCTCCGATGGCGCAGCGAACCCACGCACCGCGGCCATCGCGCTCTTGCTCACGCTTGTTGTGTGTTTGCCCGCGACCGCATTGATGGGTGCGACGTTTCCGGCGATCGCGCGCGCGATTGCGCAGACAACCTCGAAGCTGGATGCCACAGCCTTGCTCGGCCGGGCCTACGCGGCCAACACCGCAGGCGCGGTTCTTGGTTCCTTCGGTAGCGCCTTCGTGCTCTTCGGTCTGCTGGGTGTGCGTGGTACGATAGGACTCGCCATCGCCGGAAACCTGCTGGCAGCGGTCTTGGTTTTCCTCTGGGTGCCCCGGATGGCCACGTCGCGCGACGAGGCACCGAGCGCCGAATCGACCCCGGTCGTCAAGCTGGCGCATTCCGTCTCCTGGGCGTTGCTGCTCTCCGGATTCGTGGCAATCACGCTCGAGATCATCGCGATTCGAATCCTGGCGGTGACCCTTTCCGACACCATCTACACCTTCGCCATCGGCATCGGTGCCTATATTCTGGGCGCAGCGCTGGCTGCCGCATTCATGGGTCGCAGACCTGCTGGCAAGCACCTCTCATCGCGGAGGCTGGTGCTCATTGCGCTCGTCCTGGTGGTGCTGTGGTTGCCGCTCTTGCAGCTTGCAGAGCCGCTCTACGATGCGCTGAAGGATTTTCTCGGCGCGGGATTTGTGGCGAACGTGGTCTCGGAGTCGCTCGTGGGCCTGTTGGTGGCGGCGCCCGCGGCGGTTCCAACCACCTGGATCTACCTGCACCTCGCGGCACATCCGGCCGTGAAGAATCCTGCGCAAGGGGCCCGGCTCGCGGCAGCCTGGAACGGCATCGGCTGCACCCTCGCGCCCATCGTCTCCTCGCTGTGGTTGTTGCCGGTCTTTGGCACCTACGGTCTCGCCGTTCTCTCGGTCGCACTGCTTTGGGTCTGTTACGCGATCTTGAAGCCCGAGTCCGAACGTCGCTCGTCACCTTCGCGTGCTGCGATTACGGTCGTCGCGGCGATGTGCCTCGGTATCCTGGTCTTGTTGCGAGATGGCCTGCATGGCTTCACCACGACCCCCGGTTGGCAAATCGTCTGGGCGCGCGAGGGCGCAGGGGTCACGGTTTCGATTGAAGAATCTCCTGCTGGTCTGCGCCGGCTTCGGACCAACAACAACTTTGGTGAAGGCGGCGACTCTGCTGGAATCAGCCAAACCCGGCAAGGCATGTTTCCAACCCTCTTCGTGCGCGACGCGGCCGACGTGCGCGTCCTGAATCTGGGGGTCGGATCGGGGATCACGATGGGGGCGACGGTGCTCGGCCTTCCGAAGGCAACCTTCGAGGGGGTCGAGCTGCTTCCCGAGATTCACGGCGCAGTTTCGTTTTTCGAGAAGAGCAATCACGGGCTTGCCGCTCGCTCGAACGTCACCCTTCATATCGCGGATGCGCGCTCGTTCGCCGCAAATGCCAGACGCAAGGCTCGCCACTATGACCTGGTGTTCGGTGAGTTGTTTCACGCGGCACAGGCGGGGACGGGTGCACTTTATGCTCGCGATCACTTCGAGGTGGTACGCGATCTGTTGACGCCCACGGGCCTTTATTGCCAGTGGATTTCGTTGCAGGAAGCGCCGGTGGAACAAATCAAGACCGTTACGCGCACCTTCTTCTCGGTCTTTCCCGAGGGGGCTGTTTATCTCGGCAGCTGGACGATGGTGACACCCATCCTGGGGTTCTGCGGAAGCGCATCACCGTTGCATCTGCGCTGGGAGGACGTGGCTTCCCGACTGTCCGCACCCGCAGAGCGCCAGAGCGCGGCCGTCTCCTCACAGCTCGCACGTCTGCCCGAGCTCTTCGCTGGTTTTGTGGCGGACCGAAACGTCATCTTGAAGTGGGCGGGCGCCGGCTCGGAGAATACCGATGACAATCCGGAGCTTGAGCTCGGCGCGCCCAAGACATCGGATGTTTATCTCGGTATTGCCACGCTCATCGATCTCCTGTCTGTCTGGTCCCCCCCCGATGGCATCGTGGACTACGGTGGCAACGACAATCGAGCCTCGGTACAGCGCATTCAGGCGGCGCTGGCCGACTTCTACCGTGGCAGCCATGCCTGGTTGAATGAGGATCTCGACGCCGCGGAGCGTTTGTTGTTGAAGGCCAACACAACGGCACCCGAGATGGCGATGATCTCGGAGTCGCTCGTGAACCTCGCGACGACCTTCAATGCCATGGGCAAGGGTGAGCGCGCTGCGTCCTTGCAGCAGCGCATCCGTCGCTAGTTCCTCCTCCGGGAAAAGGGCAACACCGACACGATAACTCAGCCCTGACCTCGGGCAGAGCGGAAAACTAGCTCACGAGCGAATCGCGGAACAACGGGATGTCGTTTCGGGCAATCAACCCTTCAAGCTGACCAGCGTCATCCGTCACGACCAACATTTCGGCCTGGTATGAATCGAAAGTCGCCAGCACGGATTCGATCGGATCGGACGGACGACAGGACGGGACCCGCTGCGACATGTACTGCCGTACGGACGACTTGCCGCGAAATCCATCGTCGAGTTCCGGGTGCATGACCATGTCTCGGTGAAGCAGTCCCAGCAGCCGACCCGTCGCATCCACCACGGCCAGCGCGGCGTCTGTTGAGTCTGCCAACTTCAAACGGGCCGATGACATGGAGTCATTCGGACCGACGCGAACCTTCGGATTCGTCATGAAACGTTGCGCGTTCATTTTTGCCCCACCTTCCACTGCTGGAACTGCATGTATCCACCATATCGGTGGATGTGGGGCAAACTTGTGCCGTCAGGGTGACTTTTCTGCAGATATCTGCGGGGGACCCGTCAGCTCAATCGAAAACACGGTCACAAGGGGGTCCGGCAGGATGTAGGTCTTGTGGGTGGGCGCGGCGACGTTCAGGAGCAGCACGTCCCCCATTTCGTGACCCCAGTGGCTGTTGGCGACCCCGGCGGCAGAGCCGTCAAAGAGCACCCGCGCCGACTTGAACTTGGACCAAAACCCCGGGAATTTCAGGTGTCCGATCGGTGGATCGGTCACAAGGGCGTACCACGTGTTGCCTCTCTTCGTGATTCGGCCCCACTCAGGCTTGGCCATGGGGGCGGCCCCGGCGCCGTAGATCGCATCGCCGTTGCGGCGCGTCCATTCACCGATTTCGGACAGGATCTGCACCGACCGCTCCGGAATGTTCCCGCGTCCATCGGGGCCGACGTTGAGCAGTAAATTGCCACCTTTGCTGACCGCATTGACGAGCGCCCCAACCAGCTGCTTCGGCGATTTCCAGCGGCTGTCCCCGGCGTTGTAGCCCCAGCTTTGGTTCAGCGTCAGGCAGCTCTCCCAGGGCACAGGCTTTCCAGCCGCGTCGAGGGGGATGCTGTCCGGCAGATCCTGTTCGGGCGTGATGAAATCGCCATAACCCGTGCTGTGATTCACACCGTCTCCGGCCAGGCGATTGTTGAGGATCGCGTGCGGTTGATGGGTGCGGACCATGCGCACGAGCTCCTCTGCTTTCCACGCTGCGCCCCTCAATTTGTCGTACGAAAAATCAAACCAGAAGATGTCGATGCGACCGTAGTTCGTGACGAGCTCCTTGATCTGACCATGCATGTAGGTCAGGTACTTGTTGAAGTCGTGCTTGCGATCTTTCCATGCCACATCTTCGCGCGCGGGGTGATGGCTGTCGCCGTAATGCGGATAGTCCGGGTGGTGCCAGTCGAGCAATGAATAATAGAGGCCGACCCGCAAGCCCTCGGCCCGGAACGCGTCCACGAACTCGCGGATCAGATCGCGCTTGATGGGCGTCTTGGTCGACTTGTAGTCGGTCAGCTTGCTGTCGAAGAGACAAAAGCCATCGTGGTGCTTGGCGGTCATGACGGCGTACTTCATGCCGGCCGCCTTCGCGATCTTGGCCCACTTGCGCGCGTCGTAATCCATCGGATTGAAGCTGTCGACGAAGGGTTGGTAGGCCTCGACCGAGATCTTCTCGACACTGCGCACCCACTCGCCCCGGGCGAGCGTTGCGTAAACGCCGAAGTGAATGAACATTCCAAAACGGGCGTCCTGCCACCATTGCAGGGTGTCGGATTTCTTTGCCGAAGGCGGCGCAGCAGAGGCCGCTGCTCCCTGGGTCAGGCAGAAGAGGGCCAGCAAGAGCCTCGAGAGCGTTTTCATAGTCATATAGTATCGATATACTAACCGTTGAACCAGCCCTTTTCGAAGGGAGGAAGTGCCCGACCGCACTTGGTTTTCCTAAGACGCAACGCGCAGCAGATCCGCGAGTCCCGAGGCGCGTCGGACCTTGCGAGTCAGGGCCTGTCGGAACACGGCCTCGCTTCCGTGAATATCCACCTGGTGACGGGCGCGGGTGATCGCGGTGTAGACGAGCTCTCGGGTCAAGATCGGTGAAGGCCGGTCGGGTAGCACCAGCACCACGTGTCCGAACTCGGAGCCCTGACTCTTGTGAACGGTCATCGCGAACACCGTTTCGTGATCGGGGAGACGGGCGGGCGCGAAGTTTCGCAGGGTATGGCGCTCGCGTCCCTCGAAGAACACCTCAAGCGGCGCGTTTTCTTCTCGGCGACCGATGACACCCACGTCACCGTTCCAGAGATCGAGCTGGTAGTCGTTCGACGTGACCATGATGGGTCGTCCCTCGTACCAGTCACGATCGAGAAAGAGGTGTCCGGCCTTTTCGAGGAGCATTTCGACCATCGGATTGCATTGCGTGGTTCCAAAGGGACCGGAGCGGAGTGCCGTGAGGATCCGAAATCCGAGCAGCAGTTCCAGCTTTTCCGCCGGTGCGGCGCGACGCAGATTCGCGAACGCCGAGCCCACGACCGGCAGCAGCGCTCGGCCGAGATCGGCAGGGGTGACGTTCTCGTGAATTGCAACACGGTTCGCGGTGGCGAGGGCGTGCATTGCGCGGTCCGCATCTCCCGCGATGACGGCCCGTGCGAGCTGGCCTATGCCACTCTGGTTGTCGTAGCGGTGGCTGTGGGTCAGCTCCACGGTGCAGTCTTTCAGTCCCGCCTCGTAGATGTCACCAAGAATGGCGCCGGCCTCCACCGAGGCAAGCTGGTCCTTGTCACCCAGCAAGATCAGCTTGCCGTTTCGAGGGATCGCCTCGATGAGCTTGGTCATGAGCGCGAGATCCACCATGGAAGCCTCGTCCACGATGACCACGTCGGCGGCCAGGGGATTGTCGGCGTTGTGACGAAAGTGTGTTGCGCTTCGCGGGGTCCAACCGAGGCCACGGTGCAGTGTCAACGCGGTTCGGGGAATCGCGTCGCGGGTACGCGGCTCGACCTTCAGATTGTCGATCGTCCTCGCGATCGATTCGCCGAGGCGTTGCGCCGCCTTGCCCGTCGGGGCCATCAAGAGGATTCGCAGCGGCACCGACCCCTGGGCCAACGCCTGTTCCTGCAACAACGCGAGGATCTTGGTCACCGTATAGGTTTTGCCGGTTCCCGGGCCACCGGAAATCACCGAGAATCGCCTGGAAACCGCGAGCTCTGCGGCCATCCTCTGAGGATCGTTTGCTTCCGCTCCGGGAAACAGGCGCATGAGGCCATCTTGCAACAGCGTCGCGTCGGGGCGCTCGGCCATGCGCGCACGTTCCCTGATTTGCGTCGCCAGCCGATGCTGATAGTCGGCGTATCGGAACAGGTAAAGCCGGCCTTGCTCATCAAGTACCAGCGGGCGGGGATTCGAACGGTCGGCATGCTCCGCGACAAGGTGGCTCTTCCGGAGGGCATCAAGCCAGGCGGTGGGCGCCGGGACCTTGATGTCGGTTGCAGCGTCGTCATCCGCCAACCACCCGTTCTCGTGGAGCTCGTTGAGATCGGCGCAAATATGCCCACGTGAAACAGCCCGGCTGGCAACCGCTGCTGCCAGTTCAACCATCGGATCGGACTCTTTTCCGATGCGAGACAGCGACATCGCAAAATGGCGATCCAGCGGGGAGAGCAGCCCGCGTTTGACGAGCTCCGTCAGGGTGATGGTCATGGCTGTGCCTCCGATGCGCGTCCTTGCAACAGCTCCGACAGCGCCTCGATGCGCGCACGCGGTGGCTTCTCGAAGAAGACCCCAGGTTGCCCCTCGGCCGTGATCGGTCCGATGCCGCGCAGGAACAGATAAACCGCGCCGCCGAGATGCTGATCGTAGTCGTAGTTCGGCAAGGTGCGTTGCAAGTGGCGATGAACCGCCAGGATATAAAGATGGTATTGCAGATAGTAGTTGCCGTGCGACATCGCCTCGGCGATCGCCTCCGGTCCGTACTGGTGCAACGAATCACCCAGGTGGTTGCTCTTGTAGTCACACACGTAGTATTTGCCGTCGTGCTCGAAGAGAAGATCCACGAACCCCTTCATGAAGCCCTCGACCGGGGAGAACTGCAGTTCTGCGAGCTGGTCGGCGTAGCGCAACGGTAGCGCGGTGCTGCGGTGCTTTCGGAAGACGGAGGCCAATCCCTTGCAGGTCAGTGGGGTCAGCTTCCCGTGACTTGTGAGCTCATTGCAGACCGGGACGAAGAACTCCCATTCGTTGAGCCGTTGTTGTGCGGTGAGCGCGTTGAGTGAGAACACCGCGCCGCCTGCGGCGATGGGTTCCTTCAGTGTCTGTCCCATGGCGTGTGTTACAGTTTGGCTCCACTGTTCTGTCTCAAATCCGTGCTTGCGGAGTTGATCGTCGACGGCGGACGGGATGGCCTCGGGATCGGTGAAGTCGAGGTGTTCAAGCACTGCGTGGAAGAAGTTGCCTGCGTGTGCGCCCCGGGGAAAACCGGCAAGGGAAACCGTGGTTTGGGGGAAGTTCGAGGCCGCCTTCGGGGCGGTTTCTTCCTCGCGAGCCGCGCCCTCGTCGCGCTCCCGGCCCTGTAGAATGTCGTGCTCAAGCGGCGTGCGTGTCGCGACGAGTCCGGAGAAGCTGGAGGTTCGCCACCAGGAACGAATGGCGTGCGCGATCTTGCGTGCCTCGAGCGAGGTTTCCTCGGCTTCGGTCGCGATCGGGATCTGCCCGTTCTGTATGAGTGCGTCGGGATCCCAGGCGCGGACGCCGATGCCCTTGCCCGCGGGCGCACTCGCCTTGAGCATTTCGAGGCCGCGTTCAAGAAACGCGTCGTTGAATTGCTCGCCCCTTGCCCTCAATCCGGCGACGGTGATCGGTTCAGGTGGCGGGTGGATCAAACAGCCAAGCGCACTGGTCTCAACGTTTGAGGATTTCGCCCAGACGATGAACATTTTTTGTTTTGCACGCGTGAGCGCGACGTAGGCCAGGCGAATGTTCTCGGCCAGCGCCTCTTCCTCGGCTTTCTCCCGATGTTGGTTGAAATCTGCCGAGCCAAGGTCAATGGCGAGTGAGCGATCGTCGTCGTGAAACCGAACGTCCAGCTTGTCTTCGTTTTGCAAGAGCCAACCGTCCCAAAGATAAGGACAGTAGACAATCGCGTACTCCAGACCCTTGGATTTGTGAATGGTGGTGAGCTTGACGGCCGCCTCGTCGCTCTCGAGGCGTATCTCCAGACCCTCGGAGACGGGACCCTTTTCGTTGCACATTTGGTCGAGCCAGTGCAGGAGCCCGGCAGGTCCGAGGTGGGACTCGCGACTGGCGGTATGAAGCAACTCGCCGAGGTGCAAGATGTTGGTCATCCGGCGCTCGCCGTCGGAAAGCGCCAGGATGCGTGCCCGTGCACCGCCCACATCCAGCAACGAACGAAACATCTGAACGAACCCACGCGTTTTCCAGAGATCGCTCCACTGGTGCATGCGCGTCGCCCACACATCCCATTTCTCGGGCGCGCCCTCCATCGCGACGAGCTCGGTTCCCGTGACGCCAAGCATGGTGGTCACAAGCGCGTTGCGAAGTTTCTGTGAATGCGTGGGCTCGACGATCGAGGCGAGGATCGTTTGCAGTTGTTTCGCCTCATCGGAGTCAAAGACACTTGCATCGCCGAGGACGACGGCGGGAATGTTGAGTGAACGCAGCGCTGTTTGAATATCAAAGCACTGAGCATTGCTTCGCGTCAGGACGGCGATGTCTCCGGCCTTGATCGGGCGAGCGGCGTCGCCGACCAGGATCTGGCTGCCGCTGCGGATGAGTGCAGAAATGTCGGCTGCGATCGCCTGCGGCATCTTCTGTTTGAAGGCGTCGCCCTTTCCGGTGTCGTCGTCGGTGTTGCAGAAAAGGAACTCAAGCGGTTCAGGCAGAAACGGGCCCTTCGCGACGAATCGATCGCGGGCATCGTCGCGAGGTTCAACCTGCGGAAACGCAATCTCCTCGAGAAGGAAAGGATGACTCGGGCCACCCTTGCGCGAGAAGAGGTGTCCGATGGCAGGGACGAGCGAGCGATCCGAGCGATAGTTCACGTCCATCGTGTAACGGTTGCTGCCCGGGGCGGATACGGCGTTGAGATACGCAAGAATGTCGGCGCCACGAAAGGCGTAGATGGCCTGTTTCGGATCGCCGATGAGGAAGAGGGGCAGGGTCGCGTCTGAATAGATGCCGCTGAAGATCGCGAACTGAACGGGATCCGTATCCTGGAACTCGTCGATCAACGCTGCCTGGTACTGCTGGCGGATGACCTCGGCGAGTCGCTTGCCCGTTGGACCGGCGAGCGCATGTCGGAGCTTGAGCAGCAGATCATCGAAGGAGAGAACGCCCGCTGACGCCTTTCGTCGCGGCAACTCCGTACGCATGTATTCGATGAGTCCCTTTTTGAAGAACAGAATAACGGGGTGTTGCCTTCCTTCGTAGGCCTTGCACGCATCGCAGAAATTCTCCGACGCCCGGAAGAAGGCATGGGCCTCCTTGAATTCCGGCATGATCTCGCTTGTCTTCAAGCTTCGGAAACCAATGGGCGGCGTCTCGGCCAGCTCATCCGACGTGGGAACCCTTGCGAGGTATTCGTCGATCTCATCGACCCATGAGGTGTAGGTCGAAGTCCTCTTTTTTTCTTCGATCAAAACCCTGCTGCCACTGAATAGCAAGGCCTTCACCGCGTCGCGGTCCCAGACCGAACGCATGCGCTCAAAGCAGACAAGACGCGCGTCGGTTACCGGTTCGGGGAGGATTCGCAGGTCTGGATCGCGCGCACCGCGGTCCGCGAGACGGGCGAGTTTCGATGGCAGGACGTTTGCGTTGGTGAGCGTATCGACGTCCTCGTCGCTCGCCGTGGCCATGACGTTCGACCAGTAGTCGCACAGGATCTCGTCTCGCAAGGGTGCGAGATCCGACACCATCTCGGCCTCGAAGAGCACGCCGCTCTCGAAGGCTGCATCGTGGAGGATCCGGTGGCAAAACCCGTGGATGGTCGAGATCGGCGCCTCGTCGATGTCTGCAAGCGCGCGCTCGAGCCGGTTTCGATCGGCGCGGATGTTCTTGCGTGTACGGGCATAGGTGAGCAGCTCGGGTTCCTTGTCGA
>Ga0169931_10001047_pt1 | contig 45660 bp, 40 predicted proteins | sample Kivu_15m_20L_FD_129675 | JGI IMG/M metagenome (GOLD analysis project Ga0169931, IMG submission 129675) | Freshwater microbial communities from Lake Kivu, Western Province, Rwanda to study Microbial Dark Matter (Phase II) - Kivu_15m_20L... | ecosystem: Environmental > Aquatic > Freshwater > Lake... | reverse complement strand
CAATGGAGTTGAAATGCATTTCCAATTTCGTGCTTACAATGAAGGAATGGCTTTTCGTTACCATCTTCCAAAACAAGAAAATCTGAATTATTTGGTGGTAACAGCTGAACAATCATCTTTTAAATTAACGCAAGATTACAAAGCTTTTTGGATACCGGGAGATTTTGACAGCAACGAATATGCTTACAACGAAACTATGCTTTCGGAAATAGATACCCGGAACATCGATTTAAACAATGGTATTGGCTTTAAAGGTCCGATGACTTCCCATCGCATCCAAAGTCCGGTGATGATGAAAAGTAAAGAAGGGCTATATCTTAATCTTTTTGAAGCAGCAGTAGTCAACTATCCTGTAATGCATTTAGAGGTAAATCCGAAAACATTTCAAATCACTTCTGCTTTGGTGCCGGATGCTTTGGGTAAAATGGCTTATGTGCAAACCCAATTTCATACCCCATGGAGAACCATAATGGTAAGTAAAGATGCCCGAGATTTTTTAAAATCAAAACTCATATTAAACCTCAACGAGCCTTGTGCCATTACAGAAACCAGTTGGATCAAACCTATGAAATATGTGGGTATTTGGTGGGAAATGCACGTAGGAAAATCCACTTGGGATTATGCCGGAAGTCAAAACGCTCAAAACCAATCCGGAGAAGGACATGGCAAGCATGGTGCTACTACTGAAAATACGATGAAGTACATCGACTTTGCAGCCAAGCATGGCATGGATGGGGTTTTGATAGAAGGCTGGAATGTAGGTTGGGAAGATTGGTTTGGCAATTGGAAAGACAAAGTATTTGATTTTCAAACGCCATATCCAGATTTTGATTTGCCCAAACTAAGTACCTATGCCAAAAGTAAGAACGTAAAATTGATCATGCACCACGAAACTTCCGGGTCGGTGACCAACTATGAACGTCACTTCCATCCTGCATTTCAGTTGATGCAACAATATGGCTATCCAGCAGTAAAAACCGGTTATGTAGGAAGAATTATCCCTCGAGGAGAATGGCACGATGGCCAATACATGGTAAATCATTTTCATTGGACAGTGGAAGAAGCGGCCAAATACCAAGTATTGGTGAATTCGCACGAAAGCCATCGACCAACAGGCTACCACCGTACCTATCCAAATTACATAGCTGCAGAAGCTGCCAGAGGAAACGAATTCAATGCGTGGAGTGTGGGCAACCCACCATCACACGAAACTATTTTGCCTTTTACCCGATTGTTGGGTGGCCCAATGGACTACACTCCCGGTATTTTTGAAATCAAAATGAGTGCTTATGCACCAGGTAAAAAAGAACAAGTACACACCACTTTGGCCAAGCAATTGGCATTGTATGTTACCATGTATAGTCCGTTGCAAATGGCTGCCGACCTACCGGAAAACTACGAAAAACACTTGGATGCCTTTCAGTTTATCAAAGACGTAGCCATGGATTGGGACCAAACCGAAATACTTGAGGCCGAACCGGGTGACTACCTTACCGTTGCCAGAAAAACCAAAGGAAAGAACGAGTGGTTTTTAGGTGCCATTACCGATGAAAACCCGAGAAATACTGAAATTTCTTTGTCGTTTTTACCTGCCAATAAAAAATACAAAGCCATCATTTACCAAGACGCAGCCAATGCCCATTGGGAGAGCAACCCCAAAGCATATGAAATTAAAACCGTGCGAGTAAATCATAAATCGAAGTTAAAGTTACAATTGGCAGCTGGTGGTGGTACTGCTATTCACTTAGTATCCGAAGATTAGTTTGTACCTTTGCAGCCTTATTTTTTGGAATTGATACTGCATGTCCTCTACTAATATTTTTGTATCGTTTAGCTTGTTGATTGTTTTTCTGTTCGGAATTAACTGGAAAATTGAGGCACAGGTCATTGCAGTTAACGATCAATTTACTGCACAAAAATTGGTGGAAGACTTTTTAATCAATAGTACTTGTGCCAATGTATTCAATTTTCATGTGAGTGGTTTTACCTTTGCAAATGGCAACAAAAGCTATGGTGCATTTCAAAGTAATGGTTCTAATTTTCCGTTTTTAGAGGGAGTTATTATTACTACAGGAAGAGCGGTTTCGGCAGTTGGTCCGAATACTTCTTTATTAGGTGAAGGATCTACCTCTTGGGGAGGAGACTCTGACTTGGAAGCCGCTATTGGTGAAACCAACACCATCAATGCCACCGTATTAGAATTTGACTTTATTCCCCTGACCAATAAAATTAGTTTTGAATATTTATTTGCCTCTGAACAATACTTTGCTTACTCAAACCAAATTCAATGTAATTATTCTGATGGGTTTGCCTTTTTGTTGCGAGAAGCAGGAGCTGGCAGTTTTATCAATTTGGCATTGGTTCCCGGAACCAACATTCCGGTAAAGGTTACCACAGTGAGAGGTAGTGGCACCATTTGCCCTCCGGCCAACCAAGCCTTTTTTGATGCTTTTAATGGCACCAACCATCCAACCAATTTCAATGGGCAAACTAAAATTTTAAAAGCCGAAGCTCAGGTAACTCCCGGAGTACCCTATCAAATGAAATTGGTAATAGCCGACCAAGGCAATCAGTTGTACGACTCTGCCATTTTTTTTGGGGCTGGTTCGTTTAAGGTAGAAATTGATTTGGGAGACGATCGTTTGATAGCTACCAATAACCCATTGTGTAGCAACGAAAGTTTGGTATTGGATGCTTCGAGCTCTGGTGGAACTACCTTTAGTTGGACCCGCAATGGGATACTGATCCCTGGTGCTACCCAAGCTACCTATACTGCAACCCAAGCAGGAGTTTACGAAGTAAAAACCACGATTGGTGGTTGCGAAATTACTGGAAGTATCCAAATTGAAACCGAAAATCCACCGGTAGTGAATCCGATCACTTTAACCAATTGTGGCAGCAATGGCAGTAGTGTTTTTAACCTCAACCAAGCCATCAATAACTGGAACCAAGGCCAAAATTATTACATTACTTTGCACACCAACCTTACAGATGCACAAAACCAACAAAATGCCGTTGCCAATGTAGCCAACTACCCAAGTGGCAACACCACTTTGTATGCCAATATCAGTACCAATAGTGGTTGTGCTACGATTAGAACTTTACAATTAACCGTAACCCAAAGTGGTGTAACCTTGCCTTTATTTTCGGTATGCGACAATGATGCCATCAAAGACGGTTTTACCACTATCAACTTGTCCAATGTGGTGACTCCAACCATTTTAAATGCCTTTACTCCCAACCATGTGGTGGCTTACTATAGCAGTTTGGAACATGCCTTATTAAACCAACAAGTGTTACCCAATTTGTTTACCAACACCTCCACTCCTACCCAGACCATTTTTGCCAGGGTAACCTTATTGGCCAATTGCGAAGGAATTGTTCCGGTAACCATTCAAGTAACCGCTTTAACTGGAAGTGCTTTTCAGCCCGAAAGTCGCACTATTTGTCCCACCCAAGCCGAAATAATACAAGCTCCCATCATTGCCAATGCCACCTATGTTTGGAACAATGGTGCTACCACACCTACCTTGTTAGTGAATCAAGCCGGGACGTACGAAGTTACAGTAACCACTGCCAATGGATGCAGCAACACCAAATCCTTTACTATTACAGCACTACCTGCCCCACAATTGATTGATGTACAAGTAACCTCTTTTCAAGGCAACCAAAACAGCATCGAAGTAATATATACCAGAAGTGGCACGTATGAATTCTCCATTAATGGAACGAACTTTCAAAGTAGTCCGATTTTTAACAATGTTCCTATGGGAGTTTATCAAGTAACCTTACGAGATACCGAAAGTTGCTATGTATTGCAATATTCTGTAACAGTGCTTGATTATATGCGATACTTTACTCCAAATGGCGATGGTACCAGAGATATTTGGAACATTGCCTTTTTACGTCCGAGAGACGAAATGCGTATTTACGACCGTTACGGCAAATTGCTTCATCAATTTTTAGGCAATGCCACCGGTTGGAATGGCACTTTTAGAGGCAACCCATTACCAGCTTCTGACTATTGGTTTCACTTGATTTTAGAAAACGGTACAGAAATTAAGGGACATTTTTCGTTGCTACGTTGAGACATTGAGTCGGCTTTCGAACAGCGATGTTCGATCATCAAAGATTGGTTGATAGGTGTTAGTTGGTGGAATAGTCGACTTTCAAAAAGCGATAATTGTTGAGTCGTTGAATTGTTGAATCGTTGAAGAGCCTACCCTGAGCCTGCCAAAGGGTTGAATCGAAAACGGTGGTCGATGGCCGATGGTCGAGAAAAACATTTCCAAACTTTAAATCGAAAAAAATCTAAAAAATTAAAAAGCTTACCCTTAGCCTTTCACTAGATTGAGTCGACTTTCGACCAGCGATGTTCGACCAGCAAAAATTGTTGAGTCGTTGATGCGTTGAAGCGTTGAGTCGTTGAAACAAAAATCGAAAATCGAAAATCGAAAATCGGGAATCGAAAAACAATTTCAAATTTCAAATTTCAAACCTTCAAATCATTTTATCATCTCATTCGCTTATCCGCTAATTTTCAAATTCGCTCATCCTCAAATCCTCTCTCCTATTTTGTTTTTGAAATCGTTAACAAAGTTTTACCTTTGCAGCCGCAACTAAAACCTTTTCGATGAACAAAATTTATTTGGACCACGCAGCTACTACCTATGTAAAACCGGAAGTGATTGAGGAAATGACCCAAGTATTGATGCAGTTTGGCAATCCGAGTTCTACCCACAGCTTTGGCAGAAGTGCCAAAAGTTTGATTGAAAGTAGCAGAAAACAAATTGCAGCATTGTTAGGTGCCAAAGCCAAAGAAATTTTGTTCAATTCCTGTGCTACCGAAGGCAACAACTGGATCATCCATCAAGCGGTAAAATCGTTTGGAGTGACTAGGATTATCTCCTCAGAAATGGAACACCACGCAGTGTTGTACCCGGTAAAAGCATGGCAAAAACAAGGTATTGCAGTAGAGTTTGTAAAGGTGTTGGCAGATGGCCAATTAGATTTGGTTCATTTAGAAAGTTTGTTGCAAAACAACCAACCTACTTTGGTGAGCTTGATGCACATTAACAACGAAACCGGAATTATCAACGATTTGGTAGGCATCGGAAATTTGTGCAAACAATACGGTGCATACTACCATGCCGACATGGTACAATCGGTAGGGAAATACCCTATTAACTTGGCAGAATTACCTGTGGATTTTATGGTAGCCAGTGCCCATAAATTTCACGGCCCCAAAGGTGCAGGATTGGTATATGTAAAGAGTCCGTTGGTGTTGCAACCTACCATTTTGGGTGGTGAGCAAGAAAAAGGGTACCGAGCAGGTACCGAAGCTCCGCATCAAATTGTAGGAATGGCCAAAGCTTTGGAATTGTCGTACGAGCATTTAGAAGCAGAACGTACCCACATCCAAGCATTGAAACAGTACACCTTAGAGCAATTGCAACAACATTTGCCGGGAACAGAGCCTAATGGCAACCCGGAAATGACTACATACAACATTTTGAATGTGCGTTTGCCTCTTTCTGCAGAAAAAGCAAGTATGTTGTTGTTTGCGTTGGACATGAAAAGTATTGCTATTTCTCGTGGAAGTGCTTGCCAATCGGGCAGTGGAAAACCATCGCATGTTTTGGCATGTTTTTTAAACGAAGAACAAAGAGCCAAACCTAACATTCGTATTTCTTTTGCAGAAAACAACACCAAAGAGGAAATTGATTATTTGGTGGCTACTTTAACGGAGGCTTAATCCTTATTTTTGTTACACAAAGAGACACTAAGAAGACACAGAGGGGCACTAAGAAAATTGATAACTTATGAACTCTGCGACTCTGCGTTAAAAAATTTGACAAATAATATTGCACCGAAATTCTGAAACTATTGGGTGCAAAGGTCGTAAGGAACTATTTTCTTTGTTTGATGATAACTAGACTATGCCAAGACTTCTTAGGTATCTAAAAGAATCAAAAGGAGTCAAATCCCAAAAACTATTATTTTCTTCCGCAAAAAGTAAAAGTCAAAAACGCACAAGAGAACTTCACTTCCATCGACATTCTTCCCAACCAAAAAATGAATTTGGTAAAGGGAGCAGCCATGCTATGTTAATTTTACCACCTTCCGGTAACCTTTAAGTTAAACACCCTAGTGGTCATAAAGTTAGGAACACCATATTGGTTTTTGGTATACACATCTCGAACCCAGGTGTTGGTAATGGCATTTTGGTTGTTGAACATATTGAAGATTTCAAATCCAACACTTAAGTCTTTCCATTTTTTCAACCAATGGTTGTCTGAACGAAGTTCGTTTCGGTCGGTCAATACATAAAAGAAACCAATATCTGCTCTTCGGTAATCACGCAAACGCAATTGGTAGTCGTATGGATCGGCATACGCTGGGGAACCTCCGGGCAAACCAGTATTGTACACCAAATTCAAATACAACTTCAAGCTAGGAAATTTAGGTACATAATCCTGAAACAACACAGCAAACTTCAGTCGTTGGTCGGTTGGACGATCGATAAAACCACGGTTATTTTGGTTTTCTTGGGTTTTCATGTAGCCAAAAGTAAACCACGATTCCGTACCGGGTACAAATTCTCCATGCAATCGCATGTCTAAACCGTACACATAAGCTTCTGCCTCATTATTGGCACGATAGCGAATTCGAACGTTATCTAAAGTGTAAGTATTTACATCACTTAAATCTTTGTAGTATACTTCAGAAATCAACTTAAAAGGTCGGTTATTCCACTGAAAGCCATATTCGTTACTCATGATGTAATGAATAGATTGCTGAGCTTTTACATTGGGTTGTACTACCCCATCAAAATCTCTCATTTCTCGATACATAGGTGGTTGGTGGTACACCCCAACTGCAAAACGAAACAACAAATCTTTGTCTTCCGGTTTAAAAGCTACTTGGGCTCTAGGACTAAACACTACTTGAGAATTGCTAGCGATGTTTCTTCCATAAACTTCCCAAGCATGCATACGTACTCCTGCATTGAACCACCATTGGTTTCTGGTTTCGGAGGTGCGATAACTCCATTGTGCAAAACCGGAATAACGGTTGATTTGCACAAAATTGGTAGAACGAATGTTTTGGTATGGAACCAAAGGACCGGTGTAAGGATTATAAGGTTGGTCATTTACCGGCAAATCGATGCTTGGAGGGTTTAAAGAAAATCCTGCAGAGTCAATCACTTCCCATTCTACCAAACGGTCACGCAAATCTTCTCGGGTATATTTAAAAGCCCATTGCAGTTGGTGCTCCTTGATTTTGTGGTTTCCTTTAATTTCTGAGTTAATAATCAAGCCATCCAAATCGTTCCGTGCATGGTTTAATTGCGAACCAACACCTCTTGTAAACACCACTCCACCAAAAGTTTCCGAACCAATGTTGGTATCTACTTCTCCCAACCTGTAAAAAGCTGCAATATCAAAATACTCTTGCTCGGTGGTATGATAAATGGAATTGGTAAACTGAAAATCGTTGTTTTCGTTCAAGAAAAACTGATTTTTGATGGCTCCAAATCGAGTAATATATTGAGTTTTTTCCTGACCTTGGTAAAATATTTGCAAAGCAATTGGTTCGTCAATAGTACCGAAATTGGTTTGACGAAATAAAGGTTGGTAATCGTATTTGTTTTGCGAAAGATTCCCCAAAAAGCTATGCTGCCATTTGGTGTTAGGCGTATACGTAATAAACGTTTGCACATCTGCAAAACGAGGTCGGAAGTTGGTTTGGGTTTCTTGGCTATTTACCAACAAAGAGTTATCACGATAACGAATTCCGGTTACTGCTGTCCATTTTTCATCTTTAGAAACCAAATCTACCGAAGCAGCACCTCCTAAAAAGCTGCCTTCAAAACTTGCTCCAAATCGAGTAGGCTTTCGGTAGGTAATATCCAATACCGACGACAATCTGTCTCCGTATTTTGCCTGAAAGCCACCTGCACTAAAATCCACATTAGAAACCAAGTCAGAATTCACAAAACTCAAACCCTCCTGTTGTCCGGAGCGAATTAAAAACGGACGATACACTTCAATATCATTTACATACACCAAGTTCTCATCGTAATTTCCACCTCTTACTGCGTACTGCGTACTTAATTCGTTGTTAGAATTTACCCCTCCAAAGGTTTTCATGATGTTTTCTACTCCTGCATTGGCTCCCGGAATTTTACGAATGGTAGCGGGGTCAATGGCTTGCATTCCCTCTACCCTTTTGCGATTACTGGCAGTAATTACAACTTCTCCTATTTGCTGCTTGTCGGTAAGCATTTTAAAATTATACACATATTCCTCATTTGGTTTCAATTGAATTTTCAATTCCACTCGCTTAAGGGTAACGTGTAAAAACAAAATGGTTAACTTTTGGTTGGCAGGGACTTCTAACAAATAAAACCCACTGGCATCGGTGGTGGTTCCTTTGTCTTTTTCGTAAGTAACTGCAACTTGATCCACCGGTTGGTTGTTTTCATCTAAGATAACTCCTTTGATACGAGCGGTTTGTGCAGTGACACTAAAAATACTAAGCAGACTTATTAGGAAAAAAAGGTATTTCAAAACTTATGGTTTGGAATTGGTTTGAAAAAATGTGTTTCAAATATAGTAGAATTTCCCACATTATCTTCTACAACAAGTTTCAAATCGTTTTTTCCTTCTTGTACTTTGCCATCAACAAACGCATGAAATAGTAAATTGTCTTTGTATTCGTACTCCATCAAAATCCATTTGCCATTCAAATAAGCATTAAATGTTTTGATCCCACTTCCTTGGTCTGATATTTTTACTTGTAACTGACTTTTGTTCGATAGCCACTCACCCTCCTTAAAATTGGCCAGTTGAATGTTGGGAACTATTTTATCTTCTAAAATTTGGTAATTGCCCAATCTGCGAACATAGGCTACTCGGGTGCCATTCTTCATTAATTCGGCTTTTTCGAAAATCGGTTTAGAGTTATCCATATAAGCCAAGTAACTTTGAGGTGACCAACCTACTTTTTCCGGATCAAAAGTTAAGGTGATAGAACCATGCACCGGGACTTTTTTATGGTGTAGCTTTAGTTTTCCGTCTAGGTATTGCAAATCTAATTTGGTGTCTTCATACAAAGTTTTTGCAGGAATCATCACTTCAAATGGACCTACTTCAAATATTTCATCTCTACTCTTTTTTAACACAAACCCTTTAGTTTCGTCTTTTTTTGGTGCCATTTCTGTAGCATCAAAAACGATAGGCAACAACACTACCGAAGTATTTTGATGAAAATCAGAAACTTCAATTTTTATTTGATAGGTTTTGTTGGGAGCAATTTCTAACCATCCAAAATTATTGTGCTTTTTTACCATAGGAATGAGGACATCATTGGATAAAAACAGTTTTTGAAATTTATTTCCTGTTTCGGTAAAATATTCGTAATCCAGATAATAATTCAAATACCTACTGTGGTCAAAAGCAAAACGATCAAACTGCATTTCTAACAAGGTTTTGCCATTGCAAGAAGCTTTGATTTGGTAAACTCCATTTTTACCATAACTTAAATTAGATTGGTCAAAACATTGAATACCTAATCCAATTTTTCCCTTTGCTCGAATGGTTTTGGCGGTAATGATCCCTCCTGCATTTTGTGTAAAGGTGACCAACGAAGGTTGCTGTAATCCATTTACCGAGGCTTGTTCCTCTAAAGGATATACTCTCAATGCAACGATATTTGGTTTTTTTTGGTCTTGCACTTGCATGTCAAAACCAAACAACATCGGGTTAATGATTTCTTCGGTTTTGGTATCTCTAATTTCAAAATGCACATGGGGTCCTCCACTACTTCCGGTATTTCCGGATAAGGCAATCAACTCTCCCTTATTTACTTTGATTTGGTATGGATCTGGAAATAATTCAATTTCAAAAGTTTGGTTTAAATACTGTAACCCTTTTACGTATTCTTCTATTTTATCGGCATATTTGTCTAAGTGAGCATATACCGTGGTATATCCATTTGGATGATCGATGTACAATACTTTTCCGTAACCATAAACCGATACTTTTATACGGGATACATACCCTTCGTCAATAACATACACTGGCAATCCTGTTTTTTGTTGGGTGCGAAAATCTAATCCGGAATGAAAGTGGTTGGTACGCAATTCCCCAAAGCTACCTGACAAGGAAAGAGGAATATCCAAAGGCTTGTGATAGTCCCAAAACCTTTGGTTTTGAGCCAATAATATTTGACTGATTAATAAACTACCAACTAAGAAAAATCGTTTGGTTAAAAATATAAATATCTTCAAACGTACAATCATGAGAAATTAATTTGCAGGAAACCGATAGGAATCATAAATTTGTAAAATGATAATGATTTAAACATTCATGAGTAAACTTAATGAATTTGTTCAAGATTTAGAAGCTAGTGTTCAAAAATTGTTCCAAAAAATGGACACTTTAGAACAGCAAAACTTGCATCTAAATCAGCAAATTCAAGTGTTAGAAGAAAGCAAAGGCAATTATTTAAACCAAATTGAGTCTTTGCAAAATGAGGTAAAAGCGTTAAAAATGTCTAATTCGTTATTGGGTAGTGAAGAATTTAAAAGAGATACAAAACTCAAAATAAATGCATTGGTTAAAGAGATTGATTTTTGTATCCACCAATTATCAGATTAAGAAATGGAGGAAAAACTCAAAATTAAAATTTCCATTGCCGACAGGGTTTATCCTTTAACGGTACATCCTTCGCAAGAAGAAAGTTTGAGAGCAGCTTCTAAAAAAATTGATCTGATGATTAAGCAATTTGAACAAAATTATGCCGTAAGAGATAAGCAAGATGTATTGGCCATGTGTGCCCTACAGTTTGCAGCTCAGGTAGAACAAAAATCTGGTACTTTTGTTGAAAATGGCGATGCCATAGAAAACAAACTAGCAGAAATTACCGAGAGCATTGCTGCATATTTAGAAAAATAATACGTTCTTAACAAATACGCATTACGAAACTACCCACATTATTATCTTTATTGATAAACTCAACATTAAACAATTAAAATGAGTGAATCATCGTTACTATAGTAAGCCATTCATCGCATTGGAAACTTGAACAACGAGTTAACTCAAAACTTGTATTTACGAGTTTATCCAATCAATAATGTGGGTTTTTATTTATATATATTAAAACTATGGAAAACACACCTTTATTAATCATCATCGGAATTGTTGGGATGGCAGTAGGATTTGCTATCTCTAAGATTTTAGAAAAAAATAATGTTTCAAACCTCATTAAAAATGCCAAAAAAGAAGCAGCATCTATCTTAAAAGATGCAAAAGTAGAGGCGGAAAACATTAAAAAAGACAAGTTATTACAAGCCAAAGAAAAGTTTTTGGAATTAAAAACAGAACACGAAAAAGAAATCTTGGCTCGCGACAAAAAAATGGCAGAAGTGGAAAAAAGGGTTCGTGATAAAGAATCGCAAGTTTCTTCTGAATTGGCCAGAGCAAAAAAATCTGCGGATGATTTTGAGACCAAAACCCAGGAATATGAAAACCGATTAGAAACCTTAGGTCGTAAGCAGTTAGAGTTAGATAAAATGCATAAAAACCAAATCGAACAATTGGAAACTATTGCAGGTTTATCAGCAGACGATGCACGTGAGCAATTGATTGAAAGCTTAAAAGCAGAAGCCAAAACAAGTGCCATGGCATTGATTCAGGAAACCATTGAAGAAGCAAAATTAACAGCCCAACAAGAAGCTAAAAAAGTAATCATCAACACCATTCAACGTGTGGGAACCGAGGAAGCAGTAGAAAACTGTGTGTCGGTATTTAACATTGAAAGTGATGATGTGAAAGGTAGAATCATCGGTAGAGAAGGTAGAAATATTCGTGCCTTAGAAGCTGCAACAGGTGTTGAAATTATCGTAGACGATACTCCGGAAGCTATCATCTTGTCATGCTTTGATCCGGTAAGAAGAGAAATTGCTCGTTTGTCCTTACATAAATTGGTAACCGATGGTAGAATTCACCCTGCACGTATTGAAGAAGTAGTTGCCAAAACCACCAAACAAATTGAAGACGAAATTATTGAAGTTGGAAAACGAACCGTAATCGATTTGGGAATCCACGGATTACATCCGGAATTGATTAAGATTGTTGGTAGAATGAAATACCGTTCGTCTTACGGACAAAACTTGTTGCAACACTCCAGAGAGGTAGCCAAACTTTGCGGTATCATGGCTGCAGAATTAGGCTTGAATGTGAAATTAGCTAAAAGAGCAGGATTGTTACACGACATTGGTAAAGTACCGGAAACCGAAAGCGAATTGCCACACGCAATCTTAGGAATGCAGTGGGCAGAAAAATATGGAGAAAAACCTGAAGTATGCAATGCTATTGGTGCACACCATGATGAAATTGAAATGAAGTATTTGATCTCACCTATCATACAAGTGTGCGATGCTATTTCTGGTGCTCGTCCGGGTGCACGCAGACAAGTAATGGATTCATACATCCAACGTTTGAAAGATTTAGAGTCGGTTGCTTTTGGATTCCAAGGAGTGAAAAATGCGTATGCCATCCAAGCAGGTAGAGAGCTTCGTGTAATTGTAGAAAGTGAAAAAGTGAGTGATGAAATGGCTGGCAAATTATCATTTGACATTTCCCACAAAATCCAAACAGAAATGACCTACCCTGGTCAGGTGAAGATTACTGTTATTCGAGAAACTAGAGCTATTAATATTGCTAAGTAAAGAAATAAAAATTAAGCCACCTTCGGGTGGCTTTTTTATTGTGAAATAGGATAGCTTTTAAAGTTGTATTTAAAATTGTATCTACCAATGAAATTTAGACTCACTCAAAGACAATTCCTTCAATGCTTGTTGGTATTCGTTTATCACTTGTTTGATGATTTCTTCTACCGGTTGAATTTGATGTATCAAACCTGCTATTTGTCCGATTTCCAATTCGCCTTCTTCCAAATCACCTTCAAACATACCTCTTTTCGCTCTTGCTCTACCCAACAAAGCTTTTAGCTCTTCTGCATTAGTTCCTTTATCATACAAAGCTTTCACCTCATTAAAAAATTTATTTTTTACCAATCTAACCGGAGCCAATTCTTTCAAAGTTAGTTGTGTATCCCCTTCTTTCACCTCAACAATCACTTGTTTAAAGTTTTCATGGGCTGAACTTTCTACACTTGCTGCAAATCGGCTTCCCATTTGTACTCCATCTGCACCAAGTACCATTGCTGCCAACATGCCACTACCGGTGGCAATTCCCCCAGCAGCAATCAAAGGAATTTGCAAATGTTCCTTCACCATAGGGATGAGGGTTAAGGTAGTGGTTTCCTCTCTCCCATTATGTCCTCCTGCTTCAAAACCTTCGGCAACTACTGCATCTACCCCTGCTTCTTGGGCTTTTAAGGCAAACTTAGAGCTACTCACTACATGCACCACTGTAATGCCATGCGATTTTAAATAAGAGGTGTAAGTCTTCGGATTTCCTGCAGAAGTAAACACAATTTTTACGCCTTCCTCCACAATAATTTGGATGATTTCCTCCAAGTTTGGATACAACATCGGGATGTTTACCCCAAAAGGTTGGTTGGTAGCTTTTTTGCATTTTTGGATATGCTCTCGCAAAATCTCCGGATACATGGACCCCGCACCAATCAAACCGAGTCCACCATGGTTGCTTACTGCACTTGCTAATTTGTAGCCACTATTCCAAATCATCCCACCTTGGATGATAGGATATTTGATGTCAAATAATTGGGTAATTTTATTCATACGTTTCATTTGAAAGCATAAATATATAGAAAACTCTTGGTATGGTTGTTGGTTGATGTATTATAAGACTTTTTACTATTTACTATTTACTATTCACTTTTCACTACTCACTTTTCACTAAATAAACTATATTTGAAACACTACATTTTTTAATTTTTTACTTATGTGGAGATTTATCCTTTTTTGGTTGTTGCTTACCACAATGGTGGATGCACAAAATACTTATGATATTATTTTTAGCAGTCCGAACCATGATCAGGTTTGCAAACCGTGTTTGGATGCCTTTATGCGAAAACCAAAGGAGACCCAATTTTCTGTAAAGCGAGAAGGAGCAAATTTATTTTTAGAAATCAACGACAAAGAATGGTTGAAGCGATTGGTCCAACATCCTGATGATGGAATCGCTATTGACGTGGTAAGTAAAGATCGATATCGATGTAATGAAACTTTAGAAGAAAAACAAATCAAAGGTGTTTTGCTCAAACCATTGTATGGCAATCGGGTAACAGATGCCTTAAAACCACATGGTACCAATTTATATCGATTATTGGTTGGCAGGTTAACTCCTGATCAAATGCAAAAAGAATTGGAGTACAATATTTTGTTTTTAAGTCAAAAACGTTTGTGCAGATACCAAGTGATTTACAACTTAGCTTCCTACCCATGGGATTTACTGGATATGGGAATGTACTTGGACACCATTACATACCAAAACCAAGCCATTCAAAATAAAGGAAAAGACTACATCCTTAAACACAAAACCATCACTTTTAAAGTACCCTTTGAAAAAAATAAGTCCACTTATTCTGCTACTGATATCAAACCTTTATACGATTCGTTACGGTTAACCGATTACACCATACAAACCCTCCAAATCAAAGGGTATTCGTCTGTAGAAGGCACTACCGAACGCAATTTGGAGTTACAACAACAACGTGCCAAAAGTATTGCCGATGCTTTGCAATCGTTTCAAAAGCCAAACATCAAAACGGAAGTAACTTCTTCTGAAAACTGGGTAGAGTTTTTTAACGACCTACTTAATACCAAATATGCAGATTGGAAGACACTTTCCAAAGAACAAATCAAAGCCAAATTGGTGGGGAATATTTCCAAAGAATTGGAACCTATTTTGCAGATGCATCGAAAAGCAGTGGTTCGATTGGAGTTAGAAAAAATAGACAGATACGAGTCCTTAACAGGGGATCAATTGGTAGTTAAATTCAACCAAGCAATTCAATCGGACCAATTGGCAGAAGCTAAAGAGATTCAAAATTCTATTTTTAAAAAAATGAAAGCCCAAACAATTTCTCCTACCTTATTGGAAAAATTGCTACTTCCTAAACAAATTAAATACGTAGGATTTATCAACAATAATGCAGTATTTAGAGCGATGTTGGATGTACAAGAATCCTTGATTGTATATAATCAATTGTTGGAATTGGAAAAATTAGCTCCAAGAGACGGCAAAGTAAAATACAATTTAGCAGCCCTAAAAATAAAATTATGGCGATATAAAGCACTAGAAGTAAAGGAAGCTGATTTAAAAACACAAATCACCGATTTAAAAAAGTTTGATATTTCCTCGGTTTTAATTGACCGAATGTTATTGAATTTGCATATCATTAAAGCAGAAAACCAGATGCAAAGCAAAGACTATAAAAACAAAGACCTTTCCGTTGCTTTTATAGAAACCACCTATAAAAAAATTCCACTTTCGGATTTTGACTATTTGAGCTTGGCACAGTTTTTTAGTTATTATGCCAACATCGATAAAGCGGTTGTTTTATTGGACAAGAAATCGAGACAAATTGATATTGATGAAGATTTGTTATTTTATTACCTCAACCTAACCTTGATTAACAAAGAGTTGATAGAAAAAGAGGACTACAGAACCATTTTACTCAATGCCAACACCATTAATCCAAAAAGATTTTGCCGTATGTTTGATGCAATCGACAAAGGTGGTGTAACCTTTCAAATGTTAGAAAATGATTTTCTACGTGGGGTGTATTGTGAAGGGTGTAGATAAGGGTTGATGGTTTTCACTATTCACTATTCACTTTTCACTTTTCACTTTTCACTTTTCACTCTTCACTACAACCTATACCCCACTCCAACTTTAACCAAGTTGATGTTTTGCAAGTAAGGGTTGTTAAAATTCCTTGATTTAGAGAGTTGGATAAAATCGTAATGGGCATGAAAATACCATTTAGGACTCACTTCTAACGAAAAACCAGCTATTGCATTGATGCCATATCTGGTTTCGGTGCCTTCAGGAAAAAATATAAAGTTATTGCCATTGGTAAAAAATGTTACCGCACTATAGCCCACTCCTACTATTGGATGAAACTTTGGTAAAGAAGGCAGAAATAATTCTCCAAACACTCTTGGCTGGAGTGTCCATACCAGTACATCAAAATCGGTAGCGAGGTCTTATATACGCTCTTTGTCTTGGAACAATCCGGTATGCAAAGAAACCCCAGTTTTAAAAGACACGTTTTCCCAAAATATATATTTGGCTCCTACTTCAAACAATCCATCAAAATTGGCTCCAACCAAATTTTGATCCACCAAAATTGGATAATTTACTTCGAAACTCCAATTGGAATTTTGGGCACATAATCCGAAAGTAAGTAACAAAAAACAATATATTTTTTTCATGAAATAAATATTAAAATACAATAAATTAATAAGCCTCAAGCAGATATTACCCCTGAGCCTAAGAGCTCATTGTTGTGGTACCATGCAGCAAATTGTCCGGGTGTAATTGCGGATGGGGCTTGTTCAAACACCACATACAAGCCTGATGCATATTGGCATAAAGTAGCAGGCTGTAATGATTGACGATAACGAATTCGAACCATTACTTGCATTTGTTCTCCTTCCTTTAATGCCAAATCGGTTCTAATCCAATGAATTTCGCTTGGTTGAATTCGTAATGCCTTACGAAACAAGCCAGGATGATTGGCTCCTTGACCTGTATAAATCACATTTTCAATGGTATCTGTTGCCAACACAAACAAACCTTCTTTGGTGCCACCTATGTTCAATCCTTTTCGTTGACCGATGGTAAAATAATGGGCTCCTTGGTGTTTACCCACCATTTTCCCCATGCTTGGTTGGTATTTTATTGGGGAAGATAGTACTTGCAATTCCTCTTCAGTAACCCCATTAGGTAAAAATTGTTGGAATACTTCGTGTTGTGCGGAAACTTCGTAAACTTCTCCTTCTTTAGGTTGCAATTGTTGTTGTAAAAACTCAGGTAATCGGACTTTACCGATAAAACACAATCCTTGTGAATCTTTTTTCTCTGCTGTTACCAAATTTTGTGCTTGGGCAATGGCACGAACTTCCGGTTTGGTTAGTGCTCCTATTGGAAACAAAGCTTTGCTCAATTGTTCTTGCGATAGCTGACACAAAAAGTAAGATTGGTCTTTATTTGAATCTTTTCCTGCAATTAATTGTTGGATGGTTTTTCCATCTTTTTCAAAACTTGCTTTTTGGCAATAGTGTCCGGTAGCTACAAAATCTGCACCCAAACTTATAGCAATGTCTAAAAACACATCAAATTTAATTTCTCGATTACACAACACATCCGGGTTCGGAGTTCGTCCTTGCTCATATTCCCGAAACATATAATCCACAATACGTTCTTTGTATTGTTCGCTTAAATCGACCGTTTGAAAAGGAATCCCCAATTTTTCTGCAACTAAAAGAGCATCGTTGCTATCCTCTAACCACGGACATTCGTTGGAAATAGTCACGGAGTCGTCATGCCAGTTTTTCATAAACAAACCTATGACTTCGTGTCCTTGTTGTTGCAACAAATAGGCAGCCACACTAGAGTCGACCCCTCCTGATAATCCTACAATTACTTTGGCCATTAAGGTTTTTGTTTGGTTGGTTTTTGTTTTAATTTTCTTATTTCTGCGGTTGGGTTTGCCAAACTATCCCCTGCTTTGCGTAACTTTCGTTGGGCTTCTTTGTATTCCGTTCTTACCAATTTACCCTTTTCATAATACTTCCATTCACCAATTGGCAAATCGTTTCGATACATTCCTTCTGATTCCAAATTTCCTTGGTGGTCACGATATATTGCTTTACCAGTTAATTTTCCTAATTTGAAAGTGAGTTCTTCCAACACTTTTCCATTAGGTGCAATTTTTTTATAAACTCCATCACGCAATCCGTTTAAATAAGTACTTTCTTCTAACAAATCCCCATCCATATAAAATACCTGCTTATTGCCATGTAATACGCCATCTTTGTAATGTTCCAACATCATCACTTGATCCGATTCAAAATGATAGGTTTTCCATAAACCTTGGTATTTTTTGTTTATTACCAAGCCTTCGGAAACTTTAAATTTCCCTTTAAAAAAAGTGGTAAATGCACTTCCGTCTTTTTGAAAAACTCTGGTAGCAATGATACTTTTTGCTTTTGTATTATCATAAAAAGTAAAAGTTCCAACTTCTTTACCATCGTTAAAAGTTCCTTCGTACTTGAGGTATTTGGTGTATTCATAATAGCCTTTCCATAAACCATGACGATTGCCATTGGCATTAAGTTGGTTGGTAATGATTTCTTTTTCTTGTGCATTGCAGTTAGCCAAGAAAATAAAAACGATGAAAACGAATAATTTTTTAAAGTCTTGCATAGTATTAATTATAGTACAAAAGTAAAACCTAAAGTTCAAATAACAAGAAAACGAAATCTTAATAAAATTGGTATATGTTTATCAAAAGAAATCCCCATAAAAAACGTGTTTATGGGGATTTCTAACCAAACTTAACCTAACTAACTCAAACTATATTCTATTTTAATCTTGATCTGACTGCTTGAAGTAATAACCTCCCTGATTTTGGTAGGCTACTCCATGAGATGGACCATAATAATTAGAAGTAAATCCGTGGTTGCGGTGATATAAATTTCCAACCAATTGTACCAATTGTCCTCTTCGGTTGTAAATCAACTCTAAGCCTCCAACTCTAACCAATCCAAAGCGATTGTATTGTATTAGGATAGTGCCTATTCGGCTCACTCTATCATACCCATCATAATTTACAAATACGTTACCAATTCTTCTAATTCTACCAAAGCTATCGGTTTCAATTCGAACACCATAGTTTGGAACTATCAATTGTTGGCCTCTTCTTCCGGCACCTCTAAAATAAAAGGTTCCTTGGGAGTTGGATGGACGCGTATTAAAATCGAAACTTCCATCTGCAAAAACATAAAACTCAATGCCACGTTCCATAAACACGATTGGTTCATTGTGGTTTACCCAACCCTGATTTCTGATTCCTCTTGTAGCATCTTGGGCTACACTTACACTGGTATGAAACATTCCAGCCAAAACTAAAAGGAAAGTAATTTTTTTCATGACTTAACAATTTAAGGGTGGTGCCTACTCTTTAGTTTTTCGGCATTCACTAAAACTTTCGTTCTTGTAAAGTACTTTTCAAGCAGTGTGCCAAAGCATAAAAAAGTATTGTTAACGAGTTGTCAACAATGTGTAAGTACTTCATTTACAATACATAAGTAGGCTTTAAATCTATGTGAGAAAAATAAAACCAATGACTTATCTTTGTAAAAAATATTTTTAATGGAATTAAAACTGCACAAACCAATTTGCTTTTTCGATTTAGAAACCACCGGAACGGATGTTACAAAAGACAGAATTGTAGAAATAAGTATTTTAAAAATCTTTCCGAACGGCAATAAAGAAAGTAAAACTTGGTTGGTGAATCCAGAAAGGGAAATCCCAAACAGAGCAACCGAAGTTCACGGAATTACCAATGAGAGGGTAGCCAATGAACCTACTTTTACGCAGCTAGCACCACAAGTGTATCAAATGATAAAAGATGCTGATTTGGCTGGATTTAATTCAGACCGATTTGATATTCCGATGTTGGTGGAAGAATTGTTACGTGCAGGGATGGATGTTGATTTAAAGAACACCGTATCGGTAGATGTACAAACTATTTTCCATAAAATGGAAGAACGTACATTAAGTGCAGCTTATCAATTTTACTGTGGCAAAAAATTAGAAAATGCCCACAGTGCCTTAGCAGATACCGAGGCAACCTATGAAATATTAAAAGCCCAAATTGAGCGATATGATTTGGAAAATGACATCAAAAAACTATCGCAGTTTACTACCAGAAATAAATCTGTTGATTTCGCTGGGTTTGTGATTTTAGAGGAGAAAACCAACAAAGAAATTATCAACTTCGGAAAATATAAAGGCAAGTCGGTAGAAGAAATTTTAGACCAAGATTTAGGTTATTATGGATGGATTCAAAGTGCTGATTTTCCACTGTATACGAAAAAGGTGTTTACATCTATCAAGTTAAGAAAGTTAAATACTAAAATGTAAAGGCAAATGAAGATTATTTGCATTGGTAGAAATTATGCCAAACATATAGAGGAACTACAAAACGAACGTCCGACTGAACCCGTGGTGTTTTTAAAACCAGACAGTTCGATTTTACTAAAACAACATCCGTTTGTGATACCCGAATTCTCCAACGATGTACATCACGAAGTAGAGTTGTTGGTAAAGATTTGTAAAATTGGGAAATACATCGAACCAGAGTTTGCACATAAATATTACGATGAAATTGGTTTGGGCATTGATTTCACTGCAAGAGACATACAAGAACAACTGAAGGCCAAGGGATTACCTTGGGAAAAAGCCAAAGCTTTTGATGGAGCAACAGTAATAGGTGACTTTATTTCGAAAAAAAAAATAGATTTATCTAAAAATATTACTTTCGAATTACATTCAAATGGAAAAATAGTACAAAAAGGCAATACAGATCACATGTTATGGAAGATTAATGAGATTGTTTCGTATGTATCACAATATTTTACCTTAAAAATTGGAGATATTATTTTTACCGGAACCCCAGAGGGTGTTGCCAAAGTACATCCAAACGACATCTTAGAAGGTTACCTAGAAAATCAAAAAATGTTCAGAATTCAAGTAAAATAACATGGCACTTAATTACAACCTATCTAAAGTTTATGCTTTGTCTAATGACGAAGAAGAGTATGTGATTAAAATTATCACTTCATTTTATTTTGAAGTTCCTGAAGAATGGAAACTAGTTAAAAAAGGAGTACAAGAATTAGACTATCAAATGACAAATAATTATTTACAAAAAATAAAACCTTCTATAGATCTGTTAGGCTTAGATATAGCTTTTGAAGAAATGAAACAATTGGAGGAATGGGCAAAACGAAATGGCAAAAGAAAAGAGGTTAAAGAATTAATCAAAAGCATTGATACACAAATTGAAAAAGCATTAAAAGAAATTTATAAAGATTTTAGGTTGTAAACTTTAAGTTCAATTATTTTTTTATTGTGTAAGTAAATGAAAGCAACCATCCTAACTATTGGAGACGAAATTTTAATTGGTCAGATTACCGATACCAACTCGGGCTATATTGCCAAAAGTTTGGAAAAAATCGGAATACAAGTGCACGAAATGCTTTCTATTTCCGATGACCAAAATCATATTTTAAACACGTTACATCGCTTACAAAATCAAGTTGATTTGGTAATCATCACAGGAGGTTTAGGCCCTACCAAAGATGATATCACCAAAAAAACTTTATGTACATACTTTGAAGACGCATTGGTGAAAAATGTAGAAGTAGAACAACATGTGTTGCATTTATTTCAAAATGTACTGGGCAGAGAACCAAGGCAAATTAACTTAGATCAAGCTTTGGTGCCTAGTAAATGTACCGTATTACATAATGCATATGGTACTGCTCCTGGCATGTGGATTGCTCAACAACAAACCATTTTTGTGTCGATGCCCGGAGTGCCGTATGAAATGAAAGGCATCGTTGACCATCATTTGGTACCAAAATTAGTTGCTGAATTTCAACGTCCGTTTATTTTGCACCAAACTTTGATGACTTATGGAGAAGGAGAAAGTGTGATAGCCCAAACCATTGAAGCATGGGAAAACCAATTGCCTGCATTCATCAAACTGGCATATTTACCAAGTCCAGGAAGGGTTCGGTTGCGATTAACTGCTCGAGGTAATGACGAAGCTTTGTTAAAAAAAGCCATGCAAGAAGAAATTACCAAAGTAACCCCACTGATACAACATATATTGGTAGGGATGGAAGAAGTAGAAAGCATCGAGCAAAAAATACAAGAAATAATGATTGCCAAAAAAATAACTTTGGCAACAGCCGAAAGTTGTACCGGAGGTAAAATTGCAAGTACCCTAACCCAAATACCCGGGAGCTCCGGATACTTTGTAGGAAGTGTGGTAAGCTACCAATCACAAATTAAAGAAGAATTATTAGGAGTGTCTGCAAACACCATTCAACAACATAGCGTAGTGAGTGAAGCCGTTGCTTTGGAAATGGCCAAAGGTATTTTGGAAAAAATGAACGTAGATTATGCCATTGCAACAACCGGTAATGCCGGACCTAGCAAAAAAGATTCGGATGCAGAATTAGGTACTGTTTGCATCGCAGTTGTAAGCAAAACATCTTCAATTTCAAGCACTTTTACTTTTGGCCAACCCAGAAGCAAAGTAATTGACAGAGCAGCAAACAAAGCTCTAGAAATGCTTTGGAAAGAAATTTCGAAAAAATAAAAAAATATTTGTACAGTAAATTGAAATTTTGTTTCTTTGCACCCTGATTTTGAATAACGATATAAAGATTACATCATGTCTAGAGTTTGTCAACTTACCGGTAAGAGAGCAATGGTTGGAAACAACGTTTCTCACGCAATGAATAAAACAAAAAGAAAGTTTTCTGTAAACTTACACAGAAAGCGTTTCTTCCTTCCTGAAGAGAATAAGTGGATTACTTTGCGTGTAGCTGCTTCTACTATGAGAACCATTAATAAAAATGGAATTGCAGCAGTAATCAAAGAAGCGAAAGCACAAGGATTAATTTAATCGTTTAGATTTTTAAAAAAGATACACAATGGCAAAGAAAGGCAATAGAATTCAGGTGATTTTAGAGTGCACCGAGCATAAAGAATCTGGCATGCCAGGTACTTCTCGTTACATAACAACTAAAAACAAAAAAAATACTCCAGAGAGATTGGAAATTAAAAAATTTAACCCAATTTTAAAAAGAGTAACTACTCATAAAGAAATTAAATAATTATTAGTCATGGCAAAGAAAACCGTTGCATCGTTACAAACCGCATCTAAAAGATTGACCAAAGCAATCAAAATGGTGAAATCTCCAAAAACAGGAGCGTATACTTTCGTGGAAGCTGTGATGTCTCCAGAAGAAGTTGATACTTTCTTAAAAAAGAAGTAATCCAATATACCAATCAACAAAAAGCTACTTTTTACGAAGTAGCTTTTTTTATGCTTCAAAAGCCCGATAATATTTAGTAATTTTGCTATTTAATTAAAGAATCCACCCATGAGTTTTTTAAAAAAATTCTTCAATAGCGATAAAAAAGAAAACTTAGACAAAGGTTTAGAAACCACGAAAACAAGTTTTTTTAGCAAACTTACCAAAGCTGTTGCAGGAAAATCGAAAGTAGATGACGAAGTTTTAGATAACTTGGAAGAAGTTTTGGTTTCCTCAGATGTTGGAGTAAATACTACCTTAAAAATTATTGAGCGAATTGAAGAAAGAGTTGCACGTGATAAATATTTAGGCACAGACGAACTAAACCAAATTTTGAGAGAAGAAATTGCTGCCTTACTTTCTGAAAACAACCACGGTAATGCATCTGAACTAGAGATTCCTACCCAAAAGTTTTATGTAATAATGGTAGTAGGCGTAAATGGTGTTGGAAAAACTACTACCATAGGGAAACTAGCTTACCAATACAAAAAAGCTGGTAAAAAAGTAGTATTAGGTGCCGCTGATACTTTTAGAGCTGCTGCTATAGATCAATTGCAAATTTGGGCAGACCGTGTTCAAGTACCTATGGTACGACAACAAATGGGAAGTGATCCTGCTTCGGTTGCTTTTGATACTTTGCAGAGTGCAGTGTCCAATGAGGCAGACATTGTAATTATTGATACTGCTGGTAGATTGCACAATAAAATCAATTTGATGAACGAGTTGAGTAAAGTAAAAAAAGTGATGCAAAAAGTGGTTCCGGATGCTCCGCATGAAGTTTTGTTGGTACTTGATGGCTCTACCGGGCAGAATGCGTTTGAGCAAGCAAAACATTTTACTGCTGCTACCGAAGTAACTGCTTTGGCAGTTACTAAATTAGATGGTACTGCAAAAGGCGGTGTGGTAATAGGTATTTCTGACCAATTTCAAATTCCGGTAAAGTTTATTGGTGTTGGAGAAGGACTGGAAGACTTGCAAGTATTTAATAAATTTGAATTTGTAGACTCATTCTTTAAATAATGGAACAAAACGAAACACCTTTACACAACAAATATTTGGTTTCCTTAACCAAAATCATTTCCATTTACAGTTTCTTCTTGGTATTGATCAAATCTATTGCCATATTACGTGGAGCTTGGTTGGTACCAAATGTTATTTTAATTATACCTTTTATTGCTTTGGGAGTTGCTACTGCCTTTGCTTGGGCCAATCAAAAATACCAATGGTGGCTGGGAATTACCGGAGCAATCATCATTATTGTTTTTAGATACTACGAGGTAGATTGGACTTTGGCTTTACAAGAACAATTTGGGAATTAATTGGTATATTCAAACTTTGAGTACCAATTTATGTTGTTTCTTCCATTCCAACAAATACAATACTGCCAATGATTTTTGGTTACCCCACTTTTCAGCTATTTGCAACATTTGCGATTTTAGTTTGTTTTTGGGGTCAAGTTGGTATAAATAAATCATCACTTGTTTTAAATGAAAATCATCAACCGGAAAAATATTTGGTCTTTTTAAAGTATACAAAAGCACCATATCAATCGTCCATTGCCCAATACCTTTTATTGAAGATAACTCTTTGATGACTTCCTCATCCATTAAAGCATAAAAGTCTTTAGATTGGTTGCTCCAATATTCTACAAAACGAAGAAGCGTTTCGTATTTATTCATGGCCATTTTTAAATTAGAAATTCCATGAAGTTCTAACAAATAGAAATTTTCTGGAGTTACATATGCAATACCAGATCGTTTTAAAGCATTTGCAAAAATCTTTTTACTGCTTCGGTAGTGAATTTGTTGTTCTATGATACAACTAATCACAACGTGAAAAACTTGATTTGTAGATGCAAAAGAAGGTAGTTCCATTGATACAACTACTTGTTTCAAAATGGAGTCTTGATTAAAAAGCACTTGTTCTTCCATCTCTTTTACTTTAAAAAAAAACAGACCATCGTTTGACTAGTTGATAACCTCTTTTAACTTTTGCCACATTTGATCGTGGAATAGCACTGGCACTAAATCGTCATTAGGTGCTTCCCCAAAACGAACATACACTAAGTTTTTAGAGGGCACCACTCCAACAAATTGTCCGTTTTTACCCATAGCAGCAACCAAATCAGATGGTGCATTTGGAGCCAAACTCCCGGAAATTGGAATGGTTACACCCGGGTAAATCACACTATTTTTACCATTTAACCACCACAAATAGCCATAGGATTGATTTAAATTTTGAGAAGTGCTAACCATTTGGTTGAAATAATTGGTGTCGTTCATTACAGTATTTCCATTCCATTTTCCTTTTGCTAAAATCATCAAACCAAATCGAGCTGCACTTCGTGCTGTGGAATAATATACATTCCCCTCTGCCTGTTGCACCCAAGTACCATCCATTCCAATGGTTTGGTGTAATTTTTCCTGAGTGTACTGCTGGTAGGTTTTGTTGGTAGCACTTTCTACTACATTTCGCAATAAGGTGTAAGGTGCGTTATGGTAATACCATTGCGATCCTGCATTGGCAAGAAAAGTCAAACAATTCGGACTCGTACAATTCAAGTTTACATTTTGAAATTGTAATCCGGAGGTCATGGTTAATTGGTGCACAACTTTGATTTGATTTTCTTGTGTGGTGGTTAAAGAAGTCCATCCATTACCTAAATAATCTGAAGTTTTATTTTGGATGTTTAAAAATCCTTCTTCTTGAGCTTTTCCGGTTAAAAAAGCCGAAAGAGTTTTTCCTGCGGAAGCCCAATACCAAAGTTTAGATTGGTCAAAAGGAGCCGTATTTGTTAAGTTGTTTCCCCAATAATGTTCCATTACAATCTTCCCATCTTTTAATACAATAAAAGCCCTAGTACCATTGCTAGCTAAAAAGGTTTTCAATTCCTCTGCTTTTAACGTATTCCACCCCAAACTGCCCAAAGAGGAAGCCTCCCAAATATTAGAACCGTTTGGAGGAAAATATAAAGCAGTAGGCAGTTGAGGGTCGGGTTGTGGATCTCCATTTTCTGAAGAACAAGATAGCAAGCAAGTTGCCATTAAAGCAATTAGATATTTCATATATTTTTTTCTTGTTTGACCTATAAACTTCACAATGGTTTAATTGGAATTAGTTAGATGCATTTACCTTTTTGATGGAAATGAACCACCAAAAAACATAAAATAGTAACAACCCCATAGGACCGAACATAAAAGCAAATGGAAGGCAAATAGTGTATAAAAATCTAGGCATTTGCAGAGATTGTGCTTTTTTAACGATGTATGTCCCTACAAATAAATCAAAAGCTAAATAATGAATCCAACCAACTAGTACACCCAAATCTTGTCCAAATAAACTTTTCACACCCGCAAGAGTAGAAAACATATTGGGGTCAAAATTTCCAAATGATTTCACCACCAAGAAACCATACAACATGCTCAGTGGCACTACAACAAAAAATCTAGCAATAGAAACACTAAATTTCAAAGTTGGAAGAGACAATAAAAATATCCACCCTATCAACACAAATGTGTTGGCAAACTGAAATAAAACATCTGGCGCAAACATATTTCCTTAATTAAGTGTGATGGTATGTTTTGTATTTTGTTTGATGGTAAAACTGCAATCCAAAAAATCTGGTGCCGAAAATTTAGGTTTAAAGTTATTGGAAAATCCGTAAGGTTCCTTTGGAGCACCAAAAATATTTTTGTCTAATTTGCCATTTCCATTCAAATCAACGTACATGGAGTACGCATAGGTTCCCTCAGTTATAGACTTTGTATAATTGAAACTTTTTGAATTTATTGGAATGATTTCCGAAACATCTATTTTGTCTTCTTTCAAAAAATTGGTTTGGTCTTTCCAAATAGCGAGATACATTTTTTTACCCACATACTTATCTTGTATGTTGAAAACTTGAATGGTTAATTCGTGTTTGGTCGCATTTGTTAACACAAAAAAACAACTTAAAATCAAAAGCAATAATGTTTTCATCTTCTTCTTTTTTAACAAATTAAGGCACTTTTTTACCAATGATAAAAAATATTTTCCCAAGAAATTCCCAAATATTATAAAAGGGCATCAAGGAGATTAATTATCTTTACCTGAAAAAGTAAATCATGCGTTTTGTAATCTTCTTTTTCAGCTTTATTGTATTTACATCATGTGATAAAGCTGATAAAATTCAAAATATAGAAAAACTCAACGGTTATTGGGAAATTGAAAAAGTTGAAAAGGATGGAGATTTGATCAAAAGTTATACTTTAAACGAAACCATCGACTACTTTTACGTAAAAGATTCGGTTGGTTTCAGAAAAAAAGTAAAACCGCAATTAGATGGTACTTTCTTAACCAATGAAGTGGAACAGACTTTTAAAATTTATACAAAAGAAAGCATCACCTCTATTCACTACGACACAATTTGGAATAGAAATAATGAAATCATATGGCAATTACAAGATTCCATTTTAATTTTAAAAGACCAAAAAACCAAATTTTACTTTAAAAGATACCTACCCATAAGATGAGTAAAAAAAACCAAAGCAGGATTCACCAAGGGAGTCCGATTGGAGAAGTATTAAAAGATTTTATCCAACAAAACAACCTGCAAAAGGGAATAGATCGTGCCCAAATTAAAGATATTTGGGAGCAAGTAATGGGGCCTGCAGTGCATAAATACACCCAAGATATTCAATTACAAGGAAATAAACTGATTGTAAAACTTAGCTCCTCTGTTTTACGAGAAGAGTTAAGTTACGGCAAAACAAAAATTATTTCTTTATTGAATGAAGAGATTAAAAAAGAATTGATACACGATTTGCTTTTGTTATAAATCTGAAATTATTAACATTCCTTTTAAAGTTTTTTTATATTTGGCAATTGATTTGCACCATATATGAAAAAAACTACTACTTATCTTGCTTTATTACTATTTGCCTTTACCTTTTACTCATGTTCGAGTGATTCAACAGAAATTTTAGAAGATATCACACCCGTTAAACTTTCACCTGATAATACTCCATGGACTAAACTTTCCGATTATCAGTTTTTTAAGGGAGATATAAAAAATTTAGAACCCGCTTTTGGTGTTTTGCCATACAAACCAGCAAGCGAATTATTTACAGATTATGCACTGAAAAAAAGATTTGTTTGGATGCCAAAAGGTTCTAATGCAACCTATGATGGCGATGGTAATATTTTGAACTTTCCGGATAAAACCATTTTAATTAAAAACTTTTATTACAACAATGTTTTACCGGATAATAAAACCAAAATTTTAGAAACCCGATTATTGATTAAAATTAACGGCAATTGGATTTTTGCCGAATACATTTGGAACGACGAACAAACCGATGCTTTTTTAAATATGGATGGTGGTAACATCAACCTTTCATGGGTACAAAATGGTGCAACCAAAAGCACCTATTACCGCTTTCCAAACAGCATTGAATGTAGAGTTTGCCACATCAATCAAAATAAAAACCTACCTATAGGTCCCAAACCGCAAAACTTAAATTATAATTTTTCTTATAGCGATGGTAGTAAAAACCAATTACAAAAATGGATAGATTATGGATATTTAGAAAGTATTCCTTCCAATATAAATTCAGTGGTTGATTACAAAGACACTTCCAAGCCTATTGATTTGCGTTTTCGATCTTATTTGGATATCAATTGTGCCCATTGTCATCAAGATGGTGGCGATTGCTCTTACAGAGCATTAAGGTTTGAATTTAATCAAACCAGCAATCCAGCCAATATGGGAATTTGTCAAGACCCAGAGGAAGAAATACCAGCACATACCAAAATCATTTTACCAGGAAGAATAGACCGAAGTGTTTTGTATTACAGAATTTCTACAGATGAACAAAATTTAATGATGCCAAAAATTGGTCGATTCATTGTTCATGAAGAAGCTTTACAACTCACTGAACAATACATCCAATACCTCTCAAACTGCAACTAAACTACTAACTAATCATGAAAAAAACACTGCTACTTATAACTAATTTAGTTTATTTATTTCCATTATATATTTTAGCTCAAGCAAGCTGCGAAACCGCTCAAGTAGTTGCTGTTGGGCAACACAGTGTAGGTTTATTAAACGGCACAGTTCCCACTCCGGTTTGTGCTTCTAATGGAGCAGTGCCTACTACAAATAACCCTGCCGGACTTTGGTATCAGTTTACGGCAACCCAAAATGGTACTTTAACTGTTAGTACCAATTTACCTCAAAACTCTGGAAAAGATACAAGAGTACATATTTACAATGGTGCTTGTGGTAACTTGACATGTGTGGCGGGAAATGATGATATAGGTGGAAGCAATTTTTTATCAGAAGTAGCTTTTAGTGTTACTAATGGAGGTTCTTACTATATAGCTTTTGATAACCGTTGGGGAACTACCAATGCGAGTAATTTTGTTTTCACCATTGGTTATGGAACTTCTACTCCACCAACCAGCAGAGTAACTTTTACTGCTCAAAGTAATAGTGATTTAACGGGAACATACAGAAACTGTATTGTTGACATGAATAATGATTTTTTAGATGATTTAGTAACTATTAGTAACGGAAACCTCAAAGTATTGTTTCAAACTCCAACAGGTTTTAACACGGTAATTTATCAAACAGCAACTACTAATTTTTTGCCAACATGGAGTGTAGCTGCAGGGGACATTGATAAAAACGGATTTAATGATTTGGTTTATGGAGGTGGTCAAGGAGTAGCTTTTGTAAGAGCAAGTTCTGATGGTAGTGCTTACACCTTATCTTCAACTTCGCAGTACGTATTTTCGCAAAGAAGCAATTTTGTAGATATTAACAACGATGGCCATATGGATGCTTTTGTTTGTCATGATGTGGCTCCAAATGTATTTTACATCAATGATGGCAACGGAAATTTAACTTTTAATCAAGGTGGCTTAGGAGATGTTTCCAACGGTGGAAATTACGGTTCCATTTGGTTTGATTACAACAACGATGGAAAGGTGGACTTATTTATTGCCAAATGTAAAGGAAATGGAGATATTAATGGTAGTTTAAATCAATTGTTTCGAAATGATGGCAATGGCATTTATACCAACGTTTCTGTAGCTGCAAACCTTTCTGACCCTATTCAAACATGGTCGGCAGCTGTGGGTGATTTTGACAATGATGGAGATATGGATATTTTGGTTGGAGCTTCGAGTTTTACCCAAGGTGGACATAAATTAATGAGAAATAATGGGGATGGAACTTTTACAGATGTTACTGCTGGAAGTGGTTTTCATAACAACTCTACTACAAGCATTGAATTTGTAACTTACGATTTTGACAATGATGGTTTTTTAGATGTTTTGGGTGGAGGAAATAAAATTATGTACGGTAATGGTGACTTAACATTTACTGCAGAAAGCACCAACATCAATAATGGACCTATAGGTGATATTAACAATGATGGATTTTTAGATGTGCAAATTGGAGGTACTATCTATCGAAGTAATGGCAATAACAACAAGTGGTGTAAAGTAACTTTAAGAGGTATCCAATCCAATGGCAATGGTATTGGAGCAAGAGTAGAATTACACGGTCCATGGGGAGTGCAAATAAGAGATGTGCAAAGTGGGGTGGGTTTCAGACACATGAATAGTTTGAATGTACACTTTGGAATTGGCACCCATACTACCATCCAAAAAGTTGTGGTAAAATGGCCATCCGGAATCATTGATGAAATTCTAAATCCTGCCATCAACCAAACCCATCATGTAAACGAAGGAAGTACTTTAAATACCCCTACCATTGCAAACACACAAAAATTGGTAATTTTCCCTAATCCAACTTCTCAAAATTTATTTGTAGAAGAAACAGAATACACCAATTACCAAGTGGTGGATATGTTAGGAAGAACTTGTTTGAGTGGCAAATTAACTTCTCAAGGAATTTTAGTTGCTAACTTACCAAACGGACAATATATATTGGTATTGCAAAATGAATTTTACCAAACCAAATCTGCTCCTTTTATTAAAAATTAATTCATGATTCAAAAAATCTGTTTGTTCTTATTAATTGGTTTTAGTGCTTTGGCACAAAATATCGTATTGCAAACTTTTGCCACAGGTTTTTCCAGTCCTGTTGCAATAGTCCACGCTGGAGATTCTAGATTATTTGTGGTTCAAAGAGGAGGCTTGGTTCGCATTTTAAATGCAGATGGTACCATCAATGCTACTCCATTTTTAGATGTTAGCAGCATAATTGTTTCCGGTGGAGAAAGAGGTTTGTTGGGTTTGGCATTTCACCCTGACTATACCAATAACGGTTTGTTTTTTGTAAATTATACTCGCTCTGGTGATGGAGCAACCGTAATTGCACGATACCAAGTTTCAAGTAATCCAAACATTGCTAATGCATCATCCGCACAAGTTATTTTAACCATTTCACAACCATACACCAATCACAATGGAGGCAGTATCGTATTTGGCCCTGATGGATTTTTATACATTGGTATGGGTGATGGAGGAAGCGGAGGTGATCCTCAAAATTTAGCACAAAATATACAATCGCATTTAGGAAAAATGTTGCGAATTGATGTTACTAACCAAACTACTTATCAAAATCCGAATACCAACCCTTTTTTTGGTGCAACAACCGGTTTAGATGAAATATTTTTTGTAGGGATGAGAAATCCATGGAAATTTTCCTTTAACCGATTGAATGGTGATATGTGGATTGCAGATGTGGGACAAAATGCAAGAGAGGAAATTAACAAGATTCCCAACCCTATGACACCCGGACTCAATTTTGGTTGGAGATGCTACGAAGCAAATATTGTATACAACACAACAGGATGTGGTGCAATGTCTAATTACTTTTTTCCGGTTGCTTCGTACAACTTAGGTGGTGTTTATTGTTCTGTAACTGGAGGTTATGTTTACACCGGAAATATATACCCGAATTTACAAAACAAATATTTATTTGCTGATTATTGTGCCAATCGAATAGGTTGGATTGATGCAGTAAATCCCGGAGTAATAACATGGAGCACCAACTTCTCAGGTAACTTTAGTACTTTTGGAGAAGACGTAAACGGAGAGTTATATATTGCCGGAATTTCCAACGGAACTATTTCTAAAATTGTAGACACTACATTGTCCATGGCAGATGAAAATAATTCTTCATATCAAGTTTATCCAAACCCAACCTCTGAAAAACTATATGTGCAATGGAATAGTAATGAAGCACCAAATAGGATAACATTATGGAATATTCATGGGCAAAAAATGGAAGTACCCTCTTCGTTTACCGAAAATAAAATTAGTATAGATGTTAGAAGTTTGACCAAAGGAGTTTATTTTCTTCAAACAGTAAAAAATGGCACCACGAAAACACAAAAAGTCATCATTCAATAAAAAAAGCAGCCTTAGCTGCTTTTTTTATGATTAAAAGATATTTCTACATTTTCCAAATCACCGATTCTAATGGTTGTAAATATAAAGTAATCGTACCCTCTCCTTTTTTCACCGTAAGGGTCACATTCTTTTTACCAAATAATTGCTCTTTTAAAGTGTATGCTCCATCTTTCAATTGCCATTTTTGAATCAATTCTTTTGGTAAGATGATGTCATGGTTTACCGAAGTATTTTGGTAAAAATTACAAACAATAATTAATTTTTCTTGGCGGTTATATCTCACATAACTAAATAATCCTTGCTCGTAATTTGGATTATTTTCTATATTAAAAGTATTAATTTCATGATAGGCACCCATCAATGCTTTACTCTTAATGGTAAAATTAAGCAAGCGTTTGTAGTAATCGCGTAAAGATTTCTCCTCTTGATTTAATCTTCCTCCATCAAATTTACCACCATTCATCCATCTTTGGTGATGTGGCACACCAACATAATCAAAAATAGAAGTTCTGCTCGGTTTGCCAAATCCAGCATCCTGTGCACCGGGCTCCCCTACTTCTTGTCCGAAATAAATCATGGTTGGCGAAGTACTAATAGTGGCAGATACCACCATTGCAGGCAATACTTTTTTAGGATCTCCTGCAAATTCTGGACTAGCAATACGTTGTTCATCGTGATTTTCCAGAAAATGCATCATGTGATGCTCAATATCAGCCAATCCTTGTTGGATGTTCGCAATATGCTTAGGTAAACCTCTGCCTTGTACAATGTTTTTTAAAGTATCATACAATTCAACTTTATCATACAAATAATCCATTTTTCCGAGTTGGATGTAATTTCGATATTCCGCAGGATTATAAATTTCAGCCAACAAAAAGGCTTTCGGATTTTTCATTTTGATATGGGAATTCATATAACTCCAAAACTCTACCGGAACCATTTCAGCCATGTCATATCTAAATCCATCTACTCCTTTTGCTATCCAATACAACGCAATGTCCTTAAACTTAACCCACGAACTTGGTACGTCTTTGTCTTTCCAAAAAGCAAAATGAGCTTTGTAATCTTTTTGGTAGTACCCTTCTGGCAACAAAGGAAAATCTTTCGATCCGTCCGGTTTGATACCATAGTTAATTTTCACGGTTTCATACCAATCATGGATGCTTGGTTTTGCAGCACGAGAGCCATTGCCTGTCCATTTTGCAGGATTTTCAGCAAATTTACCATCCGATAACGGATGTTTTTGCCCACCCAAAGGTTGGTAATTTGCATCTGTAGGCACTTCAAATGGTGTATTTGGAATATAATAAATGTTATTGTTCCTGTCATACTCAATAGCAGTATTGTCTTTTGCTCCAAAATCTTCCACTCCTTTAGGATTGGTTTTTCCTTCGTACTTTCTGGCAATGTGGTTTGGCACAATATCAATAATCAGCTTTAAATCATTTTGATGGGTACGAGCTATCAAGGCTTCGAATTCTTGCAAACGATTGGCTGGATTATTCGCCAAATCTGGATTTACGTTGTAATAATCTTTTACTGCATAAGGTGAGCCTGCTCTTCCTTTTACCACATCTGGATCGTCGTTTGAAATACCATAAGCAGTGTAATCATTTACCAAAGCATGGTGTGGAATTCCGGTATACCAAATGTGGGTTACCCCTAAATCTTTGATTTCCTTTAAAGCTTTGTCGGCAAAGTCGTCAAACTTTCCAACGCCATTTTGTTCTATAGTTCCCCAAGGTTGATTGGTTTCATTTTGGTTCCCGAACAAGCGCGTAAAGACTTGGTAAACTACAATTTTACCCTCTTCAGTTGTTTCTTCCTTCATAGGTTTTTCAGATTGATTGCACCCTACAATCAAAAGGGTAGTAAGTGTAATCCATGTAATTTTTTTTCGCATAAAAAAGCAGATTAATTTTCGTATAAATACCAACTAATTAGTCTTCATCAATGATAATTTTGATTGCATTTCCTCAAATATAAGTAAAATATTTTGGTACGAATTGTCTAAATAAGAGTCTAACTGATGTACCGGAACCCATTTTACCTGTTCAATTCCTTCTTCCATTTGGGCAACGGGTACTCCAACAAAACTAGAGTGCATCCAATACCACTGCGTTATTTTGAGTTTGTATCTTCCATTTCGCTTAAATACATGATAGGTTTTTGATAACTTTTCCATGATTTTTAAATTGCCTATTCCGGTTTCTTCTTCTACTTCTCTTAAGGCAGTTTGACGCATTTTTTCATTTTTCTCTTGGCCCCCTTTTGGTAAATCCCATTTTCCATTGCGAAAAATCATCAAAATTTCACCTTTGTGATTGGTAACAAAACCTCCACCTGCTTTTTCCTTTGGAATTTTGGCTTTGAGAGATTTTAGTAACTTTTCCTCGTCAGCATGGTATAAAAAACACTTTTGTATTTTGTTCTTATACAACTTCACAATGATATCTTTGATATCCACTGCTTCTAACAAAAAGAGTTGAAAATCGGTTTCTTTTTCAATGACGTTGGTCAAAAAAAGAGGCTTATCGTTGACAAAAACTTTATACATTTGCAGTATGATTTACCACAACCACACAGCCAAAAAAACTGCGGAATTGTTATTACAAATAAACGCAATTAAATTAAATTCCAAAAATCATTTTACTTGGGCCTCCGGATGGAATTCTCCAATTTACTGCGACAACCGAATGATTTTATCTTTTCCAGAAATCAGAAACTTTGTAAAGGAAGAATTGGCAAAAATTGTTGTAGAAAAATATGGTAAACCCGACTTAATTGCAGGTGTAGCAACCGGCGCCATCGGAATTGGAATGTTGGTAGCAGATGCTTTAAACTTGCCTTTTATTTATGTAAGACCCGAACCAAAAAAACATGGAAGGCAAAACCAAGTAGAGGGATCTGCTGAAAAAGGACAAAAAGTAGTGGTAATAGAAGACTTGATTTCTACCGGAAAAAGTAGCTTACAAGCGGTAGATGCCTTAATAGAAAGCGGATTACATGTGGTGGGCATGGTAGCTATTTTTAGCTATGGATTTGCAATTGCCAATCAAAACTTTGAAGAAGCAAAAGTTCCATTGGTAACTTTAAGTAACTACGATAGTTTGATAGTACAAGCCGTTGAAACCAACTACATTGATAAAACTGAATTACAAACTCTGCAAGATTGGAGAGTACAACCTGAAACCTGGAAAAAATAAAATTTTATGCAACTACAAACCTCTAAAATTACCGTTCCAAGCAGTGCTGCTACTTTAAGAGAAAAATTAACCGTAGTAGAAAATTACAAAACGTTAATGCCTGAAAACATTGCAAAATTTGAAGTATTGACACCTGAATTATTTGCTTTTGCCTTGAGTGGTATGCCTGAAATTAAGCTTAAATTAAAGGAAAACTCTGCAAACAAAGTTGTTTTAGGTGCAGCCTCTGATAAAATGCCATTTGAATTAACTGCTTTGTTAAATGAAACTTCAGAAAATAGCACCGAAGTTCAAATGACTTTTCATGGAGATTTTAACCCTATGATGGCTATGATGATCAAAGGACCTATTAGTAAATTAATGGATACTTTGGTAGGGAATATGTATAAGCTTTAAACTATTCAAATTGAAAAGTTCTAGTATTTCAATTATCCTCATAATATTTTTTAATAGTTTTTCTTTTTCGCAAGAAAAGTTTAATGAAGAATATCTTATTGAAAAAGCAAGAAAATTTGAAGACTCAATTAAATTTAAAATTACAAGTAAGTCAATTAAAGAAGTTGAATTAACTAAACAAAAAATCAAAGAAATCAATTATTACAATGAAAATGAGGAAATAATTCTAAAAGAGTCTCAATATTTAAACAACAACATCCCTTTAATGGGTGTTAGAAAAGAATTCTTTAGCCAAAACAAACTTCATTTACTTGAAATTATAGAAAATCAATTTGGTGATATTTGGTTTGTTTGTTTTTTTTCATACAATTCAAAAAATGAATTAATTGAAAAAATACTATTCAATGACAAATACATTTTTAAAGAAGTTTATATCAATGGGAAAAAGAATATCTTTGATAATAATGGAAAAAGGATAAAAAAAATAAAATTTGCAAAGCGAAAATTAATTAGGGGTTAAGAATTTTTAAAATCTAACATATCCTGAATTTTTAATAAATATTGAACATACAATAAATGGGGCAAAAGCCCCATTTGATTTATAATTAATTTGATTTAATTCAACTGAAAAGAAGTTAACTCAAAGCCATCCACTTGGCTTTGCAAATCCTCAGCTTCCACTGCTTTGATGATACCAACATTCTTAGCAAACCAATAATTAGAAGTGATTTCGATTCCCTGAATATTCATTTTAATTTCTGTCTTAATAACATCATTATAAGTGGTGTTTCCAATTGTAACAGAAGTTCCTTTTTCTAAAATCTTCCCTTGAATTTGAATTTGATAAGTTACCGTTAATCCCATCACATTCAAAGTAATATTTTGGTTATCATTCCAAGTTTGTCCAATGCTTAAATTTGATTTCAAAAGACTATATTGCATTGTAACTGTGGTAGGAGGCAATCCAGGTTCATTACTTTGAGATACACTTCTGTAAATATAAGAGTCACCCACTCTTGCCATATAACTTGATGTATCACCAAAATCAAACAAATCATCTGAAAAAAATCGATTGAATTTATAAAAAGAAATTCCATTTATCGTCTCTGTAGATAAAAGTTTGATTTGTACATTTTCGGTGGTATTATATTTATAATTCCACATATTATTAATTGCTCTTGGAAAGTAATCCGCAGCAGATGGGTTATTAGGATTATTTGGGTTATTAGGATTGTTAGGATTGGTAATTTCGTTTGATAAAACGGTATCAACTGGCTCTACATCACAAGAAGTAAAAATCGAAATAAAAGCTAAAAGAATAAATGTTTTGAAAAATTGCATGAGACTAATTTTTTGGTTGTTGCAAAAATAGAAATATAATTTAATTAGCTTCGTTTTCCTTTGGAATTCTGAACAATAATAACAATCCTACTACAAAAAACACCGTTAAAAAGAAAATGGCATTTCGCATACTTCCGGTAACTTGATCAATCGTTGCATATATTGCCATTCCAATCACAATTCCAATCTTTTCTGTAACATCAAAAAAACTAAAAAACGAAGTGGTATCCTCGGTTTTTGGTAAAAACTTTGAATAAGTAGATCTTGATAAAGATTGTACTCCTCCCATTACCAATCCAACAAAAACAGCAGTAACATAAAATTGTACCGGAACATACACAAAATAAGCACAAACACATATCACAGCCCAAATAGCATTGATAACAATTAAAGTTAGAATATTACCAAATTTCTCAGAAGCTTTGGAAGTGATTAATGCCCCAAAAACTGCTACTAATTGAATGAGAAGAATACTGATGATAAGTCCGGTAGTTTTTTCAGAGTCTGTGCTCCATGAAATTTCTTGTTCTCCAAAATAAGTAGCTACCAACATTACCGTTTGAACTGCCATGCTATAAACAAAAAAAGCATTTAAATAACGAAACAATCGCAAGTGGTAATACAATTGTTTTTGCACTTTCTTCAATTCTTTAAAACCGTTCCACAGTAAATCTTTGGTTATTTTTGCAGCGTTTTTATTTCCTTTTGGCAAATGGAAAAAGGAATATTGGGCAAAGCCCATCCACCAAATTCCGGTTAATACAAAAGACCAACGCATCATTTGCAAAGCTTCCTCTCCTTCTTTGCTTAGGATTAAAAATAAAGAAGCTAATAACAACAATACACTGCCAATGTATCCCATAGAATATCCTTTGGCACTTAATCGGTCTTGTTCTTCTTTTGGAGCGATATCAGGTAAATAGGAATTGTAAAAAACCAAACTCCCCCAAAATCCAATCAATCCAAAGAAAAAGCAAAGAATGCCCCAATAAATATTTTCTGGTGTAAATCCATACATTCCGACACACGACAATGCTCCTAAGTAACAAAAGAATTGCATGAATCGTTTTTTGTTTCCGGCATAATCTGCAATTCCGGATAGAATAGGAGACAAAAAAGCAACTACTAAAAAAGCAAAAGCTGTAACATAACTTATGAGAGCTGTACTTTTAAAAGTGGTACCTAAAAAAACAATTTGGTCATTGTCTTTAGGAAAGATAAAACCAAAGTATAACGGAAAAATAGAGGAAGAAATTACCAAAGAATAAACTGAATTTGCCCAATCGTAAAATGCCCAAGCATTCCAAAGTTTTTTGTTATTCAAGTTTGTTGTCATATCATAAAAAAAGCTACAGGTAAATGTAGCTTTTAGTTTTTGGTTGGCAAAATTATCTTTTGGTTAAAACTTATATCCGTATTTCAACGCACGCAGTTTTGCTTCCGGAATCCACGATTTTAAATTGTTAATTCTGGTTCCGTGTGATGGGTGTGTACTCATAAACTCAGGTGGTGCTTGTCCTCCACTGTTGGCAGACATTCTTTCCCAAAAGGACACACTAGCTTCAGGGTTGTACCCTGCCATTGCCATTAACGATAAGCCAATTTTATCAGCTTCACTCTCGTGGCTTCTACTAAATGGTAACATTCCAAACATTTGCGAACCTGCTCCATAAGCAGTCATCCACAATTGTTGGGTTTCTGCACTTTTATCAGAAGTAGCAATGCCAATAGCAGCTCCTCCAACTTGTTGTATCATTCCTGCACTCATTCTTTGACGACCGTGATCTAATAAGGCGTGAGCTACTTCATGTCCCATTACCACTGCCATTCCGGCATCGTCTTTGGTAATAGGTAAAATTCCAGTATAATAAACAATTTTACCTCCTGGCATACACCAAGCATTTACTGCTTTATCTTCCACTAATTTGTATTCCCATTGGTAATCTTTCAAATAATCAGCTCTACCAACTTCTTCAAACCAACTTTCTGCAGCTATACGAATATTGTTTCCAACAGTTTCCACTCTCTTGGCATCTTCAGTACCCTTTACTACTTTGTTTTCGTTTAAAAACTGAGAGTATCGCTGAAAGGATTGCGGAAAAATTGAACTGTTGTTTACCAATGCCAAAGTACTTTTTCCAGTTAATGGGTTGGTTGCACATCCCATGGACAATAAAAAGACACTAGCTAATGAAAAACTGAACCATTTTTTTAGCATATTAGAACTATATTAAATTTATTTTACTAAAGTATAAAATTAACCATTATTCTCCAATGATGTGTAATTCGGTAAAATGTTTGTCAACAATCAAAAAGTTTTCCCCATTAAAATGCATTTTATCTAACGAAAGTTCTTCATTGTCCAGTTCAACCCTTTTTATGTTAAATGGCAATCCAATTAAGTTAATTTTGATGGTTTGATAAGTAGTTTCGTACTCTCCAACTTTATGCTGTTGTATTATTAATTGCTTTTCTTTTCCGGTTACGCTAAAGGTTCGGTAAGAGTATCTTCCTTTATTGTAATCATAACCATCTTGTGCATCTTCATATAAATGAGATTTTTCTTTTCCATTTATGAAGTATGTATCCAATGTTAATTGACTTATGGTTTTTTCTCCTACATATTGTTGTACAGGATATTTCGGAATAGAAGCTCCTTCTTTAACGAAAATTGGAATTTGATCAAAGTCGCATGCCACCCATAATTCTCTACCGCCTTCTACTAATTCGTTAGTCCAGAAATTATACCATTTTCCTCTAGGCAGATACATTCTTCTTCCTTGGGCATTTGGTTCTAAAATCGGACAAACCAAAATTTGGCTTCCAAATAAAAATTCATCTGTTCTGTAATGGGTTTGTAAATCTTCTTGGTCATAATATACCAACGGCTTCAATAGTGGTTCTCCATCATTGCAATATTTCCAAAACATGGTGTATAAATAGGGCAACAATTGGTAACGGATTTCTACAAACTTTCTTACTACATGTATAACATCTTCTCCGAACGACCAAGGTTCTTGGTCACCGTGTTCTCCGGAAGAATGTGTTCTACAAAATGGATGAAACACGCCTAATTGCAACCAACGAGCATATAACTCAGGAGTTGGTTGCTCTGCAAATCCTCCAATATCTGAACCGGTAAAGCCCATACCACTCATCGACATTCGCTGCATTTGAATATTACAAATCCACAAATGTTCCCAAGTAGCTACGTTATCTCCAGTCCATGACGAGGTATATCGTTGTGCACCGGAATAAGCAGAGCGGGTAATAATAAAAGGACGTTTTGGATACGCAAATCGCTTCACGCCTTCGTAAGTAGCTCTGGCCATTTGGATTCCATATATATTGTGTGCTTTTCTGTGGCTACATGGATTTCCGTCGTAATCATGTCGAACATCTAACGGAAAAGTTTTGGTTGGAACTTCCATTACTGCAGGCTCATTCATATCATTCCAAACTCCTTTTACTCCTATGTCTGCAATCAATTCTTTAAACAAACCTGCCCACCAGTCTCTTACTTTAGGATTGGTATAATCCGGAAAATTACATTCTCCTGGCCAAACTTTACCTTTCATGTAAGGACCATCTGCTCTTTTACAAAAAAAATCGTTGTCTAAAGCTTCTTTATATACCCAATAATCTGGATCAATTTTAATACCAGGGTCAATTATTACTACAGTTTTAAAGCCGTCATTGGATAATTCTGAAACCATCTTTTTAGGATCGGGAAAATAATCTTTATTCCAAGTAAAACACCTGAATCCATCCATATAATCAATATCTAAATACAAAGCATCACACGGAATTTGTAATTTCCTGAAATTGGCTGCTACTTCACGTACTTTGGCTTCTGGATAGTAACTCCATTTACATTGATGATAGCCTAATGCCCATAAAGGAGGTAATTCAGGTTTTCCTGTTAAATGGGTGTAAGTGGTTACTACCTCTTTCATTTTTGGTCCGTAGATGAAATAGTAATTCATTTCTCCTCCATCTGCCCAAAAACTAGTGACATTTCTTTTTTCGTGGCAAAAATCGAAATAAGTTTTAAAGGTATTGTCAAAAAAGATTCCGTACGCTTTTTGGTGATGTAACCCAATGTAAAAAGGAACCACTTTGTACAATGGCTCTTGGTCTTTCGAAAATGCGTATTGGTCGGTAGCCCAATTATGAACTCGTTTTCCTTTTAAATTTAAGTGAGAAGCTTTGTCGCCTAAACCATAAAAACTTTCTGCTTCTTTTGAATGCTTACTCATTTTTACAATGTTACCACCATACTCATAAGATTCTTCCCAATGAAAACCTAATTCATCTTCCAAAATCGGTAGGCCATCTGTATCATAAATAGATACTTTGCCATTTGATTTTTGGATTTTACAATATATCTTAGAAGTTTTGATCAAATAAAACTCCTTTTCAACAATTAAATTCAGCTCATTGTAACCATGTGATTGGCTTTTGTCGATGGCATACGAAAAATCGTTGTTAAAATAACCTTTGGTAGTATATCTGAATCGAATCATACTGTCGCGAAGCACTGTGACTTTCAAAATCACATTATTTTCGGTAGTAAAATAAATACTGTCAACTTCTTGTTTGTACGAAATGATATTGGATGGAAATAAATCGCCTTTATATTCTAGCTCCGTATTTGTTATCATAAATTCCCTAATTGCATGAAAACAAAAGTAAGGAGTTGTGAGTGAAAACATTCTATCCTAATCTACATTTTATTAACTCAAACGTTTGCGTTAAGAGGATAAAAAAAGGGGAGCAATTGCTCCCCTTTTACTTTATAATTTAAAAAAATTACTTTTTAATTACTTTCACTTCTTTTACGGAGTCATTAGAATAAATTCTAACGATGTACGTGGCAGCAGGAAGATTGATCATATCTACTTCTGTTTCGGTAAAGTTTGGTTGCTGGAAACGAACCATTTGGCCTAACATATTGTATACTTCAATTCTTTCTAACTGGTAATCAAAAGTAATGGTTAATCTTTCAATTACTGGGTTTGGATACACTCTTAATTGAGCAAAATCAAACACACGAATATCTAAATTAACGGTAACGGTAACTGCTAAAGCAGCACTTCTACAACCATTAACAATGCTTACTGCGTAATAGGTATTTCCGCTCACTAAAACAGTAGAAAGCGGCAAGGCATTGGTACCAGCTTGTGCATCTGCTAATGTTGGATACCATGTTACGTTAGTTCCAGAAACCACTAAATTAGCTAATGTAGCATTTGGTGCTAAAGGTACGGTTACAGATTGTACTGCATCTCCTACTGGAGCTGCTACAGGAGCAACAGTTAAAACAGAACTTACGTTGGTAGTTCCGTTCCAAGCTCCACCACCACCAGAATTATATCCACCATACCAAAAGTCACCTCCAGTAAATTGGTATCTAGTTGCAATGTAATAAGTACCTATTGGTAAATTAGAAAAAGTATGTTGGTATTCATCATCATTACCAGCTTGAACATTATAAGTCCCAACTGACCAAGCAGAAGCAGGCCATGTAGATGGATCCGTGTTGGTAGTATTAATACCAAACCAAGCAGTAATGTTTGCACTTGGGCCTGTAGCTTCCGTTACGCCTGATTTCCAAACTCTTCCATAAACTGTATAATCACCACAACTATTGATAGTTCCTGATGGTGGCCATTGTAAATTACCCCATCCAATGTTACAATCATTAACAGTAACCAATACAGTTGTTCTATTACTTTCACAATTTGCAGATGTTTGTGTAACATAATAGGTACCTGAGACTAAAAGGGTATTTGGTGCCAAAGCTATCCCGCCAGTTGGAACATTATACCATTTTAAATTAGAACCACTTGCATTTAAATTTGAAACAGTTGCATTTAAACTACCACAGAACGACTGATTGGTTGCTGTAGGTGCAGATGGTATTGGGTTGATGGCAACAGTAATTTGTAATCTACTTAAACTTTCACATCCATTAATTGTTTGAGAGGCAAAGTAAGATGAACCATTTACCAATCCGATTAAATTCCACAAAGCTTGTGGATATTCAGTTCCTCCGGTAGCAGCAGTATAAATTCTGATATTTAAACCAGATATTGATAATTGCGATAAATTTGCAGTTCCACAAAATGTTTGCGATGCATCACCTGAAGGAGCAGAAGGTATATTTACTACAACCTCAACCATGGTTCTTGGACCTTCACAATTATTTAATGTTTGAGAAACGTAATAAGTACCTGTAACCAATGCTGTACCAGATGTTAATGCGGTTCCTCCGATTGCAACATCATACCATTGCAATGCTGTACCATTAGCAACTAAGTTAGATACAGTAGCACTATTACAAAACACTTGATTAGTGGCTATTGGAGCATTGGTAATATTAACTGTTACTTGTACAGATGTTCTAGGACTTTCACAACCTAATAAGGTTTGTGTTACAAAGTAAGTACCTGTTGAAATAGAAGCATTTGTAGCCAATGCTGTTCCTCCTGTTGCAACATTATACCATTGTAAAGCAGAACCAGTTGCAACTAAATTAGATACCGTTGAAGCTCCACAAAATATTTGGGTAGCATTAGCTATTGGAGCTGCTGGTGTTGGATTGGTTATAATAGAAACGTTTTGGGTTGTAAAACATCCTTGTAATGTTGTAGAAGTTGCTGTAAATTGAGCTGTACCATCTACAGTTGGCTTATAATACACCGTTGCGCTTGTAGTATTTGCTGTATATGGAATGGTTGCAGCTGCATTTGTGTATAAATTTGTAATTGGTGTCCAAGTAACAGACTGACTTTGAGTACCTGTTATACTTACATTGTCAATAGCCCATCTATAACCCCAAACTACACTATGTTGAAATCTAATTTGAACTGTGGCTTGATTTAATGCACCTGCAGGTAAAGCCAAATTAGCATTTACAAAACCAGTTGAGGTGCCTTGACTTGAAGTAAATTGATTAATATTTGCCCAAGTTACACCACCATCAAGAGAATACTGAACATTACCTTGGCCATTTCCTGAAGACCAATGTTGATAAAAATGCCAGAAGTTAAGATTTACTTGTGTAAAGCCAATTGTGCTAAATGATGGTGTAATTAAACTTGCATTAGTAATATTTCCACTACCACCATCGTCTGAGTCTGATAAATAGAATTGTGTATTATCATTACTGTTAAAGGTAATACCACGAACATAACCGTTTGGTCTTAAAGTCCAAGCAACATTAGCCGGAGTACCTCCAGTAGAATTATTTAAAGTAGTCCAAGAGTTGGTTTGATCATTAAAATTCTCTTGTAAAATAACAACATTTGATAAAGTACCTCCAGATGTAGATAATGTTACCACATTATCAATACAAGTTTCTGTTGCAGATGGTGTGATTACTAATGCACTTGGTACTGGGTTGACAGTTACATTAAAAGACGTAGAAGTATTACAGATATTAGATACCACTTTTGTTAATGTAACATTATCAATAAAAACATCATCATTCATTAATCCCATTTCAAAGCCAAGTTTCATAGTGCCAAATGTTTGACCAACGTTAAAAACTGTAGTTTCATAGTTGGCATTGGTATTTGATATAGAATAAACTTGTTCATGTAATGGTACAAATGCACCTCCATCTTGGCCAAAAAAGATTTTTAACGATCTATTATTTACACTAGAACGAGCCGAAAATGTAATTTTATAGCTTGAACCTACTTCTAATGAAGCTATTTGAGCTGGGGTAAGTATTTGATTTAATTGTACAAACCAAGGCTGACCACCAGCACCAGAAATTCCAGTAATATTAGCTTCATTATTTGTAGCTGTAAAAGTTGCATTTACAGGAATCCAACTTGCAACAAAACTAGTCCAACCAGTTAATCCATTACTAAAGTCTCCATTGGATACTATATTTTGTGGTGCTTGACTAGCTGTTAAAGTATAATTGGTAGTTGTTGTTGGATTGAATGTCCAACCACTAACTGCATTACCAGAAACTCCAGTTGATGGAGTCCATACAAAGGTTTCATAATCATTAGCTCCTGCAGTGATGGTTACAACAGAAGTAGTATCTCCCACACAAATTGTTTGGGTATTGCTACTTATGGTAAGTGTTGGAGGAGTGGTTACGGTAGCTACCACTGGCACTCTTGGTGAATCACATAACAATTGACCATTGATAAAAAATCTTGGCCTGTTTGAAGATGTAGTACCTACAGAAGTTTCTGCTAACAT
>Ga0169931_10001046_pt1 | contig 45665 bp, 38 predicted proteins | sample Kivu_15m_20L_FD_129675 | JGI IMG/M metagenome (GOLD analysis project Ga0169931, IMG submission 129675) | Freshwater microbial communities from Lake Kivu, Western Province, Rwanda to study Microbial Dark Matter (Phase II) - Kivu_15m_20L... | ecosystem: Environmental > Aquatic > Freshwater > Lake... | reverse complement strand
GGAACACCTCGATAAGGTAGGCATGGCCCTGATAAAGCCATACCAGGGGCGGACCTTCGGAGTCAGCGGCCCCTCACCCGCCGTTCTCGATGCATCCGCATCGAGAACGGCGACCTCTCCCCAGCGGGGAGAGGTGGGGGCTGCTGGATCCTTCGCCAAAGGCCTTTTTTGTCGCATCGCGAACCGTGTCCTGCACCCGCAGGCGGGTCGCGAGACGAACTGGGATTCCGCGATCGTCGCGGATCCGCGTTCGACTCGCGACCTGTTGTCGTCGCGTGCCGTGTGAAACGTTTATCTCGCGAGCCGCTTGCGGGTTCGCTCCACCTTCAGGGTGAACCGTGGCCACATCTCTCGCGGGCCAAGTCGCTTTGATCACGGGGGCGTCCAGCGGGATCGGGTGGGAACTTGCCAAGGCGCTGGCGGCGGACGGGTGCCGCGTCGGGCTCGTGGCCCGTCGCGAGGAACCGCTCCGGGCGCTGGCCGCCGAGATCGGCGCCGCGGCACACGTCGCCCCTGCGGACGTGCGCGACCACGCCTCCGTCACCGCCGCCGCCGCGAGCATCCGTGCCGCGCTCGGCCCCATCGACCTCGCCGTCGCCAACGCCGGCGTCGGCAAACCGACCCTGCTCGACCCCGTGAACGTCGCGGACGTGGACGACATGTTTCGCGTCAACGTGATGGGCATGGTTCACACCTTCGCCGCGGTTCTGCCCGAGATGTTGGCGCGCAAGTCCGGCCGGGTCGTCGCCGTGTCGAGCCTCGCGGGCTACCGCGGACTGCCGGGCGAGTCCGCATATTGCGCCAGCAAGGCAGCGGTGAACTCGTATATGGACGGCCTTCGGATCCACCTTCGCGGCACCGGCGTGTTCGCCACCACGATCTGCCCCGGCTTCGTGCACACGCCGATGACGGCGATGAACACGTTTCACATGCCGGGCGTGATGAGCGCGGCCGCCGCCGCCGCGCGGATCGTTCGCGCCGTGAAGAGCGGCACGAAGGTGGCGAACTTTCCCTGGCGAGTCGCGATCATGACGAAACTCAGCCGCTGGCTGCCGGACGGGCTCATGAACCGGGTGATGGGCGACTACAACGAGGACGCGAAGAAGCAGATGGGTCAGTGAGCGCGGTCCAGCCCGTACGCCTCCCGCTCGAAGCGGTTGTCGAAGTAGAAGTGCTCGCCGCGGCGCCACGCGAGCAGGCTCGAAAGAAAGTACGCGGGCAACATGAACGGCCCCCAGCGTTCGTACTGGCGAACGTGGACGTGCTCGTGATCCCGAGCGTGATCGAGGCAGTCGCGATCCTGGCCGACGACGACATGCCCGAGCGTGAGCACCGAGGCCGTCACGAACAGGCAGCGCCGCAACACGAACCGCGCGAAGCCGCCGTGGATCTCGATGGCGCCGCGTTCGACTCGCGCGCCCCCGCCGCTCAGCAGGGTCGGCGGCAGGAACGCCAACCCGAGCAGCGTGTTCGGGGACGCCCAAAGATAGCGGAACACTGCGATCATTTCTTCCACGGCTCGAAGTTCCGCTCCACGAGGCCGACGCCCTTCAGGATCTCGGCCGGGCGGCCGAAGGTGTTGTCCGTGATGGCGTTGTCCTGGCCGCCGCTCGTGCGGATGGAGAGCGACTTCGCCGGCGGGCGATCGTCGCGAATGAGGCAACCGCCGATCCGCGACCGGGTGACGTCCTTCAACTCCAGCCCCACGCCGTCGCAGTCCAGAATCGAGACGCCGTTCAGGTTGAAACGGTCGCAACGTTCCAGGGTGAAGGCGGCGGGAGCGTGGCGAACGCCGGACACCTGCAGGCCGGAGATCGTGCAGTCCGAGCATTCGCGGAACATGATCGCGTTCGCGGCCTTCTCCTCTTCGCGCCAGTAGCGGGGGTTGCGGTCGAGGTTGTTCGCGCCGATCACCACGTTCGAACTTTTCTCGACGAGCAGGTTGTGCTCCACGCCGGTCCACATCGTGTTCCCGGCGATGGCCACTCCGCGGGCATGGTCGAGATGCACGTTCACCTTCACGTCGCTCATCACGTTGCCCGTGATCGTGACATGGCCGTCGCGAACCTCGCCCGTTCCGGGGTACGGCGCGCTCGGCCCCTTGATGCGGATGTTGGCCGAACCGGGGGCGTTCCGCGTGTGTTGGATCGTGTTCCCGGTGATGGCCACCTCGGCGTTCGTGCCGCCGGTGGAATCGACGAGCACGTTCGCGGTCGGCGGGCCGTCCTTCCCGTGGTTCGCCTCGATGTCGCATCCGGAGATCTGAATGTTTCGCACCTCGCCGCCGATGCAGACGACGCCACCGCCGTCGTTGTAGCTGATGTGGCTGCCGACGATGTTGATCTGGTGGAGGTTCACGTGGTCCATGAACACGCCGATGCCGCGGTTCTCGTAGATGTGCGAATCGGCGATGAGCACGTTGCGGTTCCGCGTGGTGAGGTGAACGCCGTGGCGGCAGCGGCGGATGAGCGTGCGGGTGATCGTGAGTTTCATGGTGCCGACGGCTTCAATCCCGTTGGCGTTCTCGTGTTCGCCCGCGAACTCGATGCCGTCCACGGTCGGCATCCGCTCCCGCGACCAGACGTTGTTCTTCACGCTGGCGGGTTGCGCGGTGCCGCCGTGGGTGCCGAAGAAGCTGAAGGCCGGCCCTTCGCCGGCCATGATCACGCGGGCCACGCCGCCGCCGTGGATCGAGCAGATGCCGACCTTGTCCAGATTCACGACGATGGGTTTGGTGATGCGGTACACGCCCGGCGGGAAGTGAACGAGGCCGGCACGGGCGTTCACGGCGGCCTGGATCGCCTCGGTGTCGTCGGCCGTGCCGTCGCCCTTGGCCCCGTGATCGCGGACGTTCCCGGTGATCGGCTTCGGCCCGGCCGCGGGTTCGTGGCTCGACGCGAAGGACATATAGACCAGGAACGCGACCGCACCGGCCGCCGCCGCACAGACCGCCGCACGCATCATGGCGAATCTCCGAGAGGTTCGCCGAGTGTACCAGACGTGACCCGCGCGAGGAACGATCAGGCCGCGGACTCTTCGAGAACCGTGTCGGTGAACGCGGCCCACGCGTGCAGTTCCACGTTTCCCTCGATCACGGTCAGGAACGAGCAGGGCTTCTCCGTCCAGCATCCCGAGTTGAAGTAGTGAACGTCGCCGTCTCGCTTTTCGACGGCGTGATGAGTGTGACCGCAGCACACGGCGTCGCACCCGCGGCGGGCGGCGTATCGCCGCGCATCCTGTTCGATCTTCTCGGCGCACCGCAGAAACGTCTTGCTCCGTCGCTTCGCGAAGCGGGCGAAGGCGTGGCTCGGGTCGATGCGTTGGAGGAGGTTGTAGAAGCGATCCGCGACCCACGTGAGCAGCGGGTAGCGGGCGATGAACTCGTCGAACCGATGGCCGTGGAGGAACAGGATGCGGCGGCCGCCGGACTCGACGACGATCTCGTCCGCGCAGTTCACGCCGAGCAAATGCGAGACGATTTCGGCCGGGCCGTCATGGTTGCCGTTGATCCACGTGATCTCGATTTGATCCGAGAGCCTCCGCAACTCGGAGAGCGCCTTCCAGTGCCGCTTGTTCAGCCGGCGGAAATCGATCGAGTCGAAGACGTCGCCGTTAAGGATGAGCCGGCGGGTGGCGAGATCGCCCGTGCGGATCGAATCGAGCAGGTGAACGAGTTCGCGAGCCTGGCAGTTCTCGCTGCCGAGGTGGATGTCCGAGATCACGACGGCATCGAGCATTGGGCCTCCGGCCCTCCGGGCGTGGCGAACGTCCCTGCGCGGGTATTATCGACGAGCTCGATTCAAGCGAGGTGTTCGGACCGCGAAGGCGAGATGAAGTTCGGCGCCGAGGAGCGGCCATTCAACTGGCGTCCGGTCGGGCGAATCGGCCGAAGTTTAGCGTTAGAAGTCGCATTCCGTCGTTGACTTTTTTTCGCAAGCGCAACTTGAGGTGCGATGTCGGATCTCCGCGACTCATCATCATGAGGAGCCTTCCATGTCGCTGATTCGAGTTTTCACGTCGGTCGCACTATTCGCCTGCTGTGTCGCAATCGCGTCCAGTCAGCCTCCTCCACCGGGCGGAGGCGAACTGCCCGGAGGACCGACGGGCACTGCGACGATCGGCGGGGTCGGCGATCCGCCTTCGAAGACCAATCCGGGCGCCGCGACTGAGGTCAAGGATTTCTCCGCGTCGCCGGCGGGCGACAAGGGCAAACTTGGTGGCGACGTCGAGGGAACGGGGACGACTTTCAAGTCGGGTGACACGACTTTCACCGTGCTTCGCGTGTATGACAAGGACAACAAACTGATCGTCGAGAAAACCGCCGGGGACTTCACCGTTCCGTGATGAGATCAAGGATGTGCGACATGGAGCGAACGTCGAGAGCATTCACGCTAATGGAGCTCTTGGTCGTGATCGCCATCATGGCGATCATGCTCGGGCTGTTGCTGCCCGCCATCCAACGTGTGCGTATGGCGGCTCAACGCGCTCAGGTCTGCAATCAACTCAGGCAAATCGGCATCGCGCAGATCAACTACTCCATGACGAGCGGCTCCTTGCCTCCGCCCGGTTATGCGAACCGCACACGTGGCGGAGGCAACGTGTTCCCAGGCCTCTTGCCTTACCTGGAACAGGGGCATGTCGAGAGGTCGACCCCGCATGGGCTCATGGTCATGTCGTTCGTCAGCCCGTCTGACCCGAGCTACGGCTGGCACCCGAATGCAGCGGGAAACTGCAGTTTCGCCGTCAACTCGCTGCTGTGCTGGCGAAGTGGCATTCCAATTCCAGAAGAGATCACGGACGGGACTTCCAACACGATCGCGTTCGTGGAGCGATATGCCCGTTGCAATCAGGCACAGGTCATATGGTCGCTCGGGGATTCTCTTTGCTTCAACGGCTTGACGGGTCAGGAAGTCCCATGCGATCTCACGGACAGCCGTCGACCCACCTTCTCGGACCGAATGTATGTCGACGCCCTTGCCAAGTCCCGAGGCGGGGAGACGGGAAGTTCCATTCCCGGGCTCACATTTCAAATCAGGCCCCTTCCTGAAAACTGCGATCCCCGAATTGTTCAAGGCTCGTTCACCAGCGGGTTGATCACCTCGCTCGCGGATGGCAGCATTCGGTTCGTCTCTCCCCAAATCGCGGAACGGATTTACTGGAGCGCCGTCACACCGGATGGGAATGAGGTTCTCGGCGACTGGTAATCGATCATCGGATCAGGTCTTCCTCCATCAGCCATTCCACGGACTTCTCCACGGCGTCGATCGTGTCGTCGATCACCTCGTCCGTGTGTTCGCTGCTCGTCATCCCGGCGAGGCCCCAGAAGTCGACTCCGTTCAGGAGCATGGCCTGGCGCATGGCCGAGAGCAGCTTGCCGTTCTTGGGGCCGTCCAGAGCGTCGAGATCGTTGTCGAACGGGATGAAGCCGTCGTTCGCGCCGGCGGCCGGGATCGGCCGCGGGCCGCGCCAGTTGGGCACGAGGCGGATCATCGAGAAGTCGCCGTACGCGATCAGGGGCCAGTCGCGAGTCTCGAAGAGTTCGTTGAGGCCGTTGCGAAGGCGGATGGCGGCGGCGGTTGCGCGGGCGGTCGGCTCGCCGGTGGCGACGCGCTTCAAAACCGCGACGCCGGCGGCCGCCGAGAGCGGGTTCGCGTTGTACGTGCCGGGGTGCTTCATCTTCGGCTTGCCCGGCCGCGGCTCGATGAACGCGAGGATGTCCGCACGGCCCGCGAGCCCGCCGCCCGGCAGCCCGCCCGCGAGAATCTTCGCCATCGAAGTCAGGTCCGGGGTCACGCCGTAGAACTCCTGCGCACCGCCCGGCGACACGCGGAAGCCGGTGATCACTTCGTCGAAGATCAACACCACGTTCCGCCTCGTGCAGATCTCGCGGAGGCCCTGGAGGAACGCGCCGCGGATGGGGATCGCGCCCCAGTGGCCGCCGGTCGGCTCCAGAATCACGGCCCCGATCTGCGGATCGTTCGTGAGCGCGTCTTCGACGAGGTTCAGGTCGTTGGGCTTCACCGCGACGCAGTTGGCGGCCACGCCCGCAGGCACGCCGGGCACCGCGGGCGAATCGTACGGCGGATCCGAACCGACGGCGACGTAGTCGTGCCAGCCGTGGAAGTGGCCGAGGAACTTGAGGAACTTCGGCTTGCCGGTGTGGAGGCGACTCAGGCGGAGGGCCATGAGCGTGGCCTCGGTTCCGCTGCCGGTGAAGCGGACGCGTTCGGCTGACGGCACCAGCGACTTCACGAGTTGGCCCCACTCGATTTCCAAGTCGTGGCACGAACCGTAGTGCGTGCCCTTGGCCATCTGCTCCTGCACGGCTCGAACCACGTCCGGCGGAGAGTGACCGAGGACGAGCGCGCCGTGGCCCACGAAGTAGTCGACGAGTTTGTGGCCGTCCACGTCCCACTTATGGGCGCCGAGGGCCCGCGTCACGTACGGGGGGAACGGCTCCATCATGCGGGTGTCGTGCGTCACGCCCGTCGGGAAGATTCCCTTCGCGGTTTCGAATCGAGACTTGGACCCGGCGAACGCGGCGGAATATCGATCGACGAGCCGGGCGGCGGCCGTGGCGGGCATGATGCGACTCTCGCGGGAGGAACGAACACGGTGATTGTATTCGGTCAGTCGTCGTGGCCCGAAGTGCGGCGGGACTGCTTCTTGGCGGAGTTCTGCTTCTTGTCCGCGAGGCGGCGGCGCTTCGCCCCTTTGCCCGGCTTCGTTTTCTTGCGCACGGTGGGCTCGACGAGCCCCGCGAGGATCATCTCCACAAGTTTGCCCACGCACGCTTCGCGGTTGCGATCCTGATCGCGGTGCTCCTGAGACGTGATGAGCACGTCGCCGTCGGCGGTGAAGCGGCTCGGGAACGCCTTCTTCATGCGCGCCCAGGCCGCGAGCGGAATCGGCACCGTGGTCGCGGCCACCCGCCAACGCAGCGCGGCCTTGGAACTCACCTTGTTCACGTTCTGCCCGCCGGGCCCGCCGGAGCGAGCGTAGCTCCACATGAGTTCCTCGTCCGGAATCGTGAGGCGTTCGTCGATCGCGATCATGGTCGGATTCTGAGCTGGCGTCAGGGACTTTCGACGATTGTAGGGGATTTTCCGCACGGACCCGCCCGCCGAGCCAGGACCTTTCCGCATCCGTGGGTTCTGGGGGATTGCAGGGTTCCACCGAAGAGGATAAGTTTGAAGTGTCTGGTGAATCTGGGCAGATTGGGTGAACTTCCGGCAGGGAGATCGCCGATCAACGACGAGTCGCGAAGAGGGCCCATCGCAGGAGGCGATCGGTCGCGACTTTTACGAGCGTGACGTGCCGGCTCCCCTTAGGACGAGGATCGGGGCGGCCGAACGAGGTTCGTCATGCGCAGGGTGGTCATCACGGGCGTCGGCGTCGTCGCCCCCAACGGCATCGGTCGGGAAGCGTTCTGGAACGCCTGCATCGACGGGCATTCCGGCATCGGCCCGATTCGGTCCTTCGACGCTTCCAATCATCCGATCCGCGTCGCGGGCGAAGTTCACGACTTCGACCCCGAGCCCTTCATTCCGGACAAGTTCCGCAAGTCCGTGAAGGTGATGGGGCGCGCCGCGAAGTTCGGCATCGGGGCCGCGGGGCTCGCGATGCGGGACAGCGGCATCGAAATCGCCTCCGAGCGGCCCGAGCGCATGGGCGTCGTCATGGGCACCGGCATCGTGCCGACCGACCTGGGCGAACTGGCTCCGCTCCTGGCCCGCGCCGTGCAGGAGAACGGCGGCTTCGACGAGACCAAACTTCCCGATCACTCGGGCGACGCGCAACTCTTTCCGCTTTGGCTCCTGAAGTATCTGCCGAACATGGCGGCGGCGCACATCAGCATGGCGTTCAACTGCCAGGGGCCGAACAACACCGTGGTCACGGCCTGCGTCGCCGGCACTCAAGCCGTGGGCGAGGGGTATCGCCTCGTGGAACGCGGCGACGCCGACGTGATGCTCTGCGGCGGAGCGGACTCGCGTATCGATCCGCTCATGCTGCTCGCGTACACGTCGCTCGGCACTTTGAGCCGGCAGGACGGCCGACCGCCGGAAGAGCGGTCGCGCCCGTTCGATCGCCTCCGCGACGGATTCGTCATCAGCGAGGGAGCCGCCGTGCTCGTGCTCGAGGAGTATGAACGAGCCGTGGCCCGCAACGCCCGCATCTACGCCGAGGTGAAGGGATTCGGCTCCAGCTTCGACGCCTACTCCGTGACCAAGCCGGACCCCGAGGGTCGCGGCGGCGCCCGCGCCATTCAATCCGCTTTAAGCGAGGCGAAGGTCGACTTCCGCGACGTGGGCTACATCAACGCCCACGGCACGAGCACGAAGTTGAACGACGCGATGGAAACCGCCGCGGTCAAACGCGTGTTCGGCGATCATTCGAAGGGCGTGCAACTCTCGTCCATCAAGTCCATGATCGGCCACTCGATCGGGGCCAGCGGCGCGATCGAGGCCGCCGCTCTCGCTTTGAGCCTGGACAGCCAGGTGTACCCGCCCACGATCAACCTGCAGAACCCGGACCCGGCCTGCGATCTGGATTACATCCCGAACACGGCCCGCGAGGGAAAGGTGCGTTACGGCCTCTCGACGAGCTTCGGCTTCGGCGGGCAGAACGGCGCGCTGGTCATGGCGGCGGTGTGAGGCCGCGGCGGGCACGCTCCGCCCGCCACTCCGCTTCGTCTTCATCCGACCAAATGAAGGGCGGAGTCGCCGCCGCGATCGCGGCAATTTCATCGGACGTCAACGCGTGCTCGTCGGCCTCGGGAATGATCGTCACCTCGGTCCCGTCCGGCAGATCCACATCGACTTTTCCCCCGCGAACGACGCCGCGGATGCTTGTTGCCTTCATGTCGCGTTTCCGGATCAGATGATCTTGGCGATCGGCTCGGCGCCTTCGACGCCGACGAGCTTCTGATCCAGCCCGCCGAAGAAGTAGCTCAGCTTGTTCGGGTCGAGGCCCATCTGCTGGAGCACGGTGGCGTGCAGGTGCTTCACGTGGAAGCGGTCTTCGACGGCGTTATTGCCAAGTTCGTCCGTCTTGCCCACGGACACGCCGCCCTTGATGCCGCCGCCGGCCATCCACATCGTGAAGCCGAACGAGTTGTGGTCGCGGCCGGTGCCCTGAGCGTACTCGGCGGTGGGTTGGCGGCCGAACTCGCCGCCCCAGATCACGATGGTGCTGTCCAGGAGCCCCTTCCGCTTCAGATCCTTGAGCAGCCCGGCGACCGGCTTGTCCGTGTTGCCCGCGTGCAGCGAGTGATTGCGAACCATGTCCGAGTGGGCGTCCCAGTTGTGGTCGTTGTGGTTGCCGCCGGAGTAGACCTGGATGAAGCGGACGCCGCGTTCCACGAGCCGCCGCGCGAGCAGCATCTTCTTGCCGAAGTCGTCCGTCTTCCCTTCGCCGATCCCGTAGAGGGCCTTGGTCTCGGCGGTTTCCTTGGCGAAGTCGACGGCTTCGGGCGCGTGCTGCTGCATGTTGAAGGCGAGTTCGTAGCTGGCGATGCGGGCCGCGAGTTCGGAGTTGTCCGCCCGCGTGGCGAGGTGTTCCTGATTCTTCTCTTTCAGGCGATCGAGCAGGTCCCGTTGTTGGACGCGGGTGGTGCCCGGGGGCAGGGCGAGATCGTGAATCGGAGTCTTGTCCGCACGCAGGGTCACGCCCTGGTACGCGGCCGGCATGTACCCGCTGGACCAGTTCTTCGGGCCGCTGATCGGTCCGCCCGAGTTGTCCAGCATCACCACGTAGCCGGGCAGGTTCTCGTTCTCGCTGCCGAGACCGTACGTGACCCAACTGCCGAGCGAGGGCGACCCCGAAATGAGGCGGCCGCTGTTCATCATGAGCAGAGCCGAGCCGTGAATCGGGCTCTCGGCGTACATGCCGTGGAGGAAGGCGATGTCGTCCACGCACGAGCCGATGTGCGGGAAGAGCTTCGAGACGCGCTTGCCGGACTTGCCGTAGCTGTCGAACGTCCACTTCGGGCCGACGACGCGGCCGACGTTCTTGTGCCCGCCGCGGCCGAACGTTTTCACCGGGATTGTCTTGCCGTCCAGCTTGTACAGTTCGGGCTTCTCGTCGAAGGTGTCGACCTGGCTGGGCCCGCCGTAGCAGAAGATGAAGATGACGGACTTCGCTTTCGCCGGGATCATCGGCTTCTTCGGCGCCATCGGGTTGATGAACTTCGCCGAGCGCGTGTCCGCGCCGAAGGCGAAGTTGTCCCGCTGGAGCATCCCGGTAAGCGCGAGCCCGGTGAACCCGGCCCCGGTGTCCCAGAGAAACTCGCGCCGCGTCCGGCCGCAGAATTGATTGGTCATAATTCAGTTCCGGATCTCGAGATTCAAACCGGGCACGAGGTTGAAGTCGCGGGCGTTACGGGTGACCAACTTGGCCCCGTGGACGATACGGGTGGCCGCGATGCGGAGGTCTTGGGAACAGACTTTCACCGAAGACTTCAATCCGAGGTACAGTCTGTGGGCCGCCACCGAATCGACTAAGGGTCATACATTGCGGAGTCCTTCGCTCGCGAGACCGTAATGCGGATCGTGATGGCTCATTCCTGCGGGTAGAGGGCGGTGCTGAGGTAGCGTTCGCCGAGGTCCGGAAGCACGACCACGATCATTTTACCCGCGTTCTCGGGGCGTTGGGCGACTTTCACGGCGGCGGCGGTGGCCGCCCCGCACGAGATGCCGCAGAGCATGCCCTCTTCCTTCGCCAGCCGGCGGGCCATCTCGAAGGCTTCGTCGTCCGTCACTTGCAGTACTTCGTCCACGATCTTGGTGTTCAGCACGTCCGGCACGAAGCCGGCTCCGATGCCCTGAATCTTGTGCGGGCCGGGCTTCACCTGATCCTTCGGTACGCCCTGCACGATGTGCTGCGTGAGCACCGGGCTCGCGGCCGGTTCCACCGCGATGCACTTCACGGACGGCTTCTTCGCCTTCAGCGCTTCTCCGCATCCGGTGATCGTGCCGCCGGTGCCGACTCCGCTCACCAGAATGTCGATGTTTCCGGCCGTGGCCTTCCAGATCTCCTCGGCCGTGGTCTTGCGGTGAATCTCGGGGTTCGCCGGGTTCTTGAACTGCTGCGGCATGAAGGCCTTGGGCTCGCCGCCGAACTCCTTGAGAAGTTCGTCCGCCTTCGCGATGGCGCCCTTCATGCCGAGTTCGCGAGGCGTCAGGTACAGCTTCGCGCCGAAGGCTTTGAGCAACCGCTGCCGTTCGAGGCTCATGCTCTCGGGCATCGAAATGGCGAGCTGGTAGCCCCGCGCCGCACACGTGAAGGCCAGCCCGATCCCCGTGTTCCCGGACGTGGGCTCCACGATCATCGTGTTCTTGGTGATCTTCCCGGCCTTCTCCGCCGCGTCGATCATCGCCACGCCGATGCGGTCCTTCACGGACCACAGCGGATTGAAGTTCTCGAGCTTGCCCACGAGCGTGGCCTGAGACTCGCCCACGACCCGACGCAAGCGAATGAGCGGCGTGTGGCCGATCGTCTGCGTGATGTCGTCGTACACGTGCCCGCGGATGCTCTCGGCCATGGCGATTCCTTCGTGATGCGATACGGAATGAAGAGTAAGTTGATCGAATAGGGGCACTTTACACGCATCCCACGGCCCGGGCAAGTTCTCGGTGAGCGCCGACGACCACGTCAGGGGCGACTCATCCCGACGAAGCTGCCGTCGTTTTCGCGGGCCATCGCCCAAAGAAAGGCCCCGACGTCCGGGCTTTCGAAGAAGAAGCCGATCGCATGAATCTTCACGCGGGGGGCGGCGGCGAGAGTGCGGTTCCAGTCGCGGGTCATCTTTTCGCGGATGTATCGGCCGAGGATCTCGCCACGTTCGTTCTCCTTGAGCGGCGGATTGGCGTTCTCCTGGGCTTGCGTGAGGCCGGGGCCGCTGGTCGGGAGGCCGTCCGAGAAGAAGTAGACGGTGTCGAGTCCGCGGTTCCGCAGAGCGAACACCATCTCGAACGCCGAGTGCATGTTCGTGTCGCCCTCGGGCTTCACCTTGAGCAAGGCCTCCTTCACGGACGCGACGCTCTTCTCGCCGTCGAATTTCTGCCATTCCGAATCCGCGCTCAGCAACCACCGCGCATTCGAGGAGAACACGATCACCTGGTAGCGTTCGAGAGTGGGGATGCTCCGCATGACCTTCGCCACCGTCTCGCAGACGGTGGCCCATTTGTCGCGGGCCTCGGTGTTCAGGTCCAGTTTGTTCATCGAACCGGACATGTCCACGAGGAACACAGCCGATTTGCCGGTCATGGCGATGCCGGCGAATCGGGTCTCGGCCTCGCGGATGATGCGGTCCACCTTGTCGCCGAGCTTCGCTTTCTCGCCCTGAAGGTCGATGATCGTGGCGTTGAGGTCGTTCATCTTCTTCGTGAGGTCTTTGATCGTGCCGGCGGAGGCGGCCAGTTCCTCGTCCTTCTTGATGGCGGCGGATTTGGCGTCCGCCGCGGCGGTGGCGGTCTTCGCGGCCATCGCGTCGAGTTCTTTCTTGCTCGCGGCGAGCTTCGCGCTCGAGTCGTCGATCAGCCTCTTGGCGTCCGCGGCGCTCTTCACGAGAGCCGCGATTTCGTCGTCCTTCTTGCGGATCAGCTTCGCGAGTTCGGCCGCGGCGGCGCTCACGTCCATGGACTTCTTCGTGAGCGCGTCCACGTCCTTCTGTCGCTTCTTGAGCAGGTCGTCGGCGTCGTCCGCCTTCAGGCGAAGGGCGGCGAGGTCCTTCGCGTTGATCTCGACCTTCTTCTCCGCCGAGTTGAGCGCGAGCTTGGTCGAATCCAGGAGGGCTTGAGCGGCTTTGGCGTCCGATTGGGCGATGCCGAGACGCCGGGCGAGGTCGTCCTTCTCGGTGCGGACCGCGCCGAGTTGCGTGGTCAATTGCATCACGTCCGAGTTGAGGCGAAGCTTGGTCGCGTCGAGGTTCGCGATCGAAAGTTTGAGATCGAGGCGGGCGGAGTCGAGATCGGAACTCGTGCGGAGGAGTTGAGCCCGCACCTCGTTGAGATCCGTGAGGGCGGTTCCGGCCTGCCGCGTGTTCAGAAGCCAGAGCAGCGTGACGCAGCCGAGCGCACAGCAGAACACGTCCAGCATCCACATCGAAACAAGCGTCGGCGTTTTGTGACGAACACGCATGATGAACTCCGGCGTCGAGCCGCGACGCGGAGTCCTCGGAGCGAAGCGCGCTCCGCTCCGAGGACTCCGCGTCGCGGCTCGACGTTCAACCTCTCGCGGGGTTGGCTTTGGGCGCTTCGGTGGGCTTCGCCTCGCGAACGGCCACGGGCGGGAACGGCAACGTCGTGTCCAGGTGGGTGCGGGGCAGGTCGGCGCTCAGCCAGCGGGGCACGAGCGCCGCCGCGGCGTGGGCCACGGCCCCGACCGGCAGCACTTCCACCGCCGTGCCCTCCGGCGTGGCCTGATGAATCGCGAGCCCGAGACCGGGCAAGCGGCCCGCCGAATGCGTGAGCCACACCGCCCGCGGCGGCGCCGGCAAACTCGCGATCAACTCGCGGACCGATTCCGCCCCCGCCTGGCTCAACGCCGCACAATACCCGTCCAGTTCGTCCGGCTGCAACAGCAAGTCCTGATACCAGTGAGCCGTTCGGATCGTGAGATTCACCCGCTGCCCCGTGCGAAGCCGATCCAAGGCATCGTCCAACTGTTCGAACAGCGACTGCTCGGCGTCCGCGGAATCGCGAGGATCGCGGCGACAGAGCCGCACGCACCGGTCCGCCACGGAATCGAGCAGTTTGTCCTTCCACGCCCGCACCGCGACCCGCGGCCAACACGCCTGGGCGACCAACTTCGCCACGTCGCGTTCGACGTGAATCGCGGCCGCGGTGAGGGCGAACTCGTCGGCATCGATCAGCAGCACCGAGCCGGGCCCGCCACTGACGGGCCGCATCGGAACGACCCAGCCCGCGGGCGGCGCCTTCTCGAGCGCCCCTTGCGGCTTCCCGGCCAGCAGGATCGCGGCACGATGCGCCGCCACCGCGAGCAGCGACGCGGCCGTGCCCTTCAACGGCAATTTGTACCGTTGCGCGAGTTCCACCAGCCGCGTGATCTGATTCGGCGCGAGGTACGTGGGCAGCACGAGAGCCATCGCGTCCGTCTCGGCGGCGATCGCGGGCTTCAGCTTCGCGAAGACGAGATCGAGGCAGGCGTCCGGCGTGAACGCGTACCGACCCGCTCGGACCTCTTTCGGCTGGCTCACGGAGGGGAGGAAGTTCGAGCCGACGGCGTGCGGCATCCGGCGGATCAGCGAATACGCCTCGCGGCCGACCACCGGCGTGCGCTTCTCGCACGCCAGAAACATCGGCATCTCTTCATGAGGATCTTCGAGCAGCACGGTCCGCACTTTGCCGCCGCCCACGGAGACTGCCCGCGCGCGGGACGAGGTAAGATCGAGCCCCAACACGCGGGAGCGATCGTGGACCGGTTCAGTTTTCTTCGAAGACCACAGCATCGTGCGAACCCGCAAGCGGGTCTCGTGACTAAAGGGTGAACCGCGTTCGTTTCATGAACTAGACGGCCTCGGGCAGAGCCGAAGGATCGTACAGCCGAAGCAGCAGGTGTTCCTGGCAGTACTCCTGAGCATCGACGACGAGCATCTCTTCGGCCCGTTGCACCACGTGAACCAGATACATCAGAACGAGGCTCAGAAGCAGGGCCACGAGGGTGCAGTCGAAGGCGATCTTCAGCTGATCCGAAGCTTGCTTGGCGAACTCGTCCATGGCGAGTTCCTTGCCGGCGCCCGCCATGCCGAAGGCCCCCGCGAGGCCACGCACCGTGCCCACGAACCCGATCGCGGGGATCGCCCACGCCAGATATTGCACCGTGCCCATCGTGCTCACGAGCCGCGACGATTCCACGTCCGCCTGGTTCCGCACCACCTCGGCCACATCCGGAGCGGACTTCGAGATGGCGTACTTCCCGAGCGCGAGGCGGATCATGTTCGCGAGGATGAACGGGCGGCGGCCGGTCACGTGTTCGACCTTGCGAGCCAGCGGCCGGGCGTCTTCGGGCAGAATCCGCGAACCTTCTTCGGTCGGAAGCAGTTCGAGGCGAAAGGCCTGCCGTTGCCGCCACACTTCGCGATAACGGCTCTGCAGAATCAGGAGCGCCCACACGGCGCAGACGTAACAGGCGATCTGTTCGGGCCCGAGGAAGAGCTTGGCGAGCCGCTCGGGGCCCCACTTCGCCATGAACTCGGCGCGCGACTCGCCCCCGCTCGATTGCCACAGCGGAATCGTCGCCCCGCCCACAATGAGCAACGCGAGGATCAGCAGGAACCACTCGCGGGCCGGGCGATGCGACGTCGGAGTCGACATGGACCATCCTTTGGAACGAATCCGGGCCGCGAGAGCCGCACCACTCATTTTCCGGTTCCGCTCGCACCGGTCAAGCACATTGGCGCGGAGAACGCGGGATGTATCGATCCATCATGACAAGCGAATCGGCTCCGGTAAACTGGGAGGAAGCCCGGAATTCCCGTTCCGCGTCGGCGAATTCCGCACGTCCTCCTGATCGTACTGGCTGTTCGGCCCGCAACGAGTCTGCGAGCTGAGTCGAATTGGCCCCGCGACCCGTTCTCCCCTCGCGATTCGTCGTTGACGCCGCGGCGAACTCGACGGACACTGCAAGGGTCGCTCGGAGGCCGTCATGCGTTGCACGCCCGTCGAACATTCCCTTTCGCGTCGTCAGTTCCTTGGCGCCGGTTTGGCCGGGCTCGCGACGCCGGCCTTTGCCGAACAGTTGAAGAAGGATCGCCGCCAGGTGCTGTTCGTCTGGCTGGACGGCGGCATGAGTCAACTCGAATCGTGGGATCCGAAGCCGAACACGCCGTTCGGCGGGCCGTTCCGCTCCATTCAAACCGCCGTGCCGGGGATCCGCGTTTCCGAGTTGATGCCGAACTCCGCGAAGATCATGAACCGCCTCGCGATCGTGCGAAGCGTCTGCACGCAGGACGACTCGCACTCCGCAGGCGTGGACCGAATCCAGCGCGGCGATCCGAAGAACCGTGGCGTCGTGTATCCGTTCTTCGGTTCCGCGGTGGCCAAGCTCGTGGGCGCCGGCGCGAGCGGCCTCCCGCCGTACATCTGGGTGAAGCCCATGAACGGCGGCTTCATCTTCAAGGATGCCGGGTTCCTCGGCCCGAAGTACGGCGCCCTCGCGCTCGGCGACGGCAAGCCCCCCGAGAATCTGCTTCGCCCCAAGACCCTCACGCTCGAAGACGACGAAGAACGCAACGAACTCCGCAAACTGGCGGACTCGCGGTACATGGCCGATCGCCGCAAGGAGTTCACGGAGGCGAACAGCTACGCCTTCGAAATGGCGGCGCAGCTTCAGAAGCGGGTCGAACTCTTCGACACCTCCAAGTTGCCGCAGAAGGACCTGGACCGCTACGGCACGCACGACCTCGGCCGCCACCTTCTGCTCGCGAGGCGGTTGCTGGAGGAAGGCGTGACCTTCGTGAAGGTCACCAGCTACGGATGGGACACCCACGGCGACCACTTCAACGGCGCGAACAACTTGCATCCGAAGTTCGACCGCCCGTTCGCCGCCATCGTCGAAGACCTGCACGAGCGCGGCATGCTGGACAACGTGCTGGTGATCGCCTGCGCCGAGTTCGGCCGCACCCCGCGCATCAACGGGCACCTCGGTCGCGATCACTGGCCGCAGGCGTGGAGCGTGGCCATGGCCGGCCGCGGCATCAAACCCGGAGTCGCCGCGGGGAAGACCAACGACAAAGGCACCGAAGTGGCGAGCGAACCCGTGGACATCGGCGGTCTCTTCCACACCTGGTGGCGCGCCCTCGGCATCGACCCGGACACGACCCACTACAAGAACGCCAGCCAGCCCCTCCCCATCGCCCACGAAGACATGAAGCCCGTGAAGGAAGTTCTGGCCTGATCGGCGGCCGCCTCACCCCTTGATCACGCCGATCGGCCGCATGCGGGCCACCTTGCGGGAGAGGTTCGCCTCGTGAACGACGTCGACCACATGGTCGACGTTCTTGTAGGCGTGCGGTTGCTCCTCCGAGAGGCCGTTGCGGCTGCTCGCCATCGCGATCACGCCGCGAGCTTCGAGTTCCTTCTCGATCTTGCGATCGGTCACGTTCCGGCGGGCGGCGGTGCGGCTCATGGCGCGGCCGGCTCCGTGGCACGTGGACCCGAAGGTGCGCTCCATGCTCCCCGGCGCCCCCGCGAGCACCCAGGAGGCGCGGCCCATGTCGCCGGGGATGATCACCGGTTGGCCCACGCTTCGGAACTGCTCCGGCACCTCGGGATGGCCCGCGGGGAACGCCCGCGTCGCTCCCTTGCGGTGAACCCAGACCTTCTTCTTTCGCCCGTCCACGGTGTGCTCTTCGAGCTTCGCGATGTTGTGGGCCACGTCGTAGAGCAGTTCCATGCCGAGGTCCCGCCAGGTGCGGCCGAACACGGACGCGAACACTTCACGGGCCTGCTGCATGAGCAGTTGCCGGTTGCAGAATCCGAAGTTGGCGGCGGCGCGCATCGCGGCGATGTACTTCTTCCCCTCCGCGGATTCGGCCGGAGCGCAGGCCAGTTGGCGGTCCGGGAGCGTGATGCCGTACTTGGCCGGGCAGTTGCGGAACTGGGCGAGCGCGTCGTCGCACACCTGGTAGCCGAGGCCGCGGCTGCCCGAGTGGATCATCACGCAGACCTGATTCAACTCGAGCCCGAACACCTTGGCGACGTCCGCGTCGAAGACGGAATCGACGACCTGCACCTCGAGGAAGTGGTTGCCGCTGCCGAGTGTTCCGCATTGCTCCGAACCGCGCTTCACGGCGTGGTCCGAAACCTCGTGCGGGTCCGCGTTCTCGATCTTCCCGTTGGCCTCGGTGTGGTCGAGATCTTCGGGCACGCCGAGATCGCGGTTCACGACGAAGCGCGGCCCCTCGCCCATGAGGCGGCGGGTTTCGGTGGAATCGAACTTGTACTTGCCGCCGCGGCCGGCGCCCGCGGGCACGGCGTAGTGCAGCGCCTTCACGAGTTCGCGGATGTGCCGCTTCGCCTCGTGGAGGAAAAGGTTGGTCTTCACGAGCCGCACGCCGCAGTTGATGTCGTACCCGACTCCGCCGGGAGAGATGACGCCCCCCTCGGCGGGGTCCGTGGCGGCGACGCCGCCGATGCAGAACCCGTAGCCCCAGTGGATGTCCGGCATCGCGAAGCTGGCGGATTGGATGCCCGGGAGCGTGGCCACGTTCGCGACCTGCTCGGCGGCCTGATCTTTGCGGATCGCGTCCAGCAGGGTTTCGTTCGCGAAAATGAGGCCGTCCACGCGCATGTCCGCGCGGTACGATTTCGGAATCCGGTAGCAGCAGGCGTCGACCTGTTCCAGTGGACCGGCGTATTCGGACTTCTGCATGGCGGTCTCGGCTTCGGTTGCTCTCTGTGATACGCCGAGAGTGACACTCCAACCCCACGAAGGTTCGTGCGAACCCCATCGACGCCGGAGGCTCTCTTCATCATGACGCATCCCATCCATCATTCCGAACGACTCGATCGGGCCCGAGTCGCGCTCGAGGGGCTCTCCGTGGCCGACGCGCTCGGCGAGACGTGCTTCCACCCGGATCGATTCCACGATCTGGTTCACGAAGACCTCGCGACCGCCGAGGTTCCGTGGCAGTGGACCGACGACACGGCCATGGCGTTGTCCCTGTTCGAAACGCTCGAGGAATGCGGGTTCGTGGATCAGGACGTCTTCTCAAGGCGGCTCACGGAGCGGTTCGTCGCGGAACCGTGGCGCGGGTTCGGGCCGGGCGCATTTCGCATGCTCGGCGCGGTGGCCGGCGGAACGGACTGGCGCGACGCGGTTCGGAACATGTTCGGCGGGCAAGGCTCGTTCGGGAACGGATCGGCGATGCGGATCGCCCCGCTGGCCGGGTACTTCGCCGACGACGCGTACGAGCGCATCGCCGAACAGGCGGCGTTGTCCGCCCAGGTGACGCACGCGCACGAGGAGGGTGTGGCCGGCGGGGTCGCGGCCGCGGTCGCCGGAGGCTACGCCTGGAAGACTCGGGCGGCTCGCGCGGACCACGCCGTGAAGCGAGGCCTGCTTGAAACCGTGCTGAGCTTCACGCCGCCGGGCGAAGTGCGGGACGGCCTCGAACGCGCCACGAAGCTGGAGTTTGAAACGCCGATCGAAGAGGCCGCACGCACGCTCGGAAACGGCTCACGCGTCTCGTGTCAGGACACCGTGCCGTTTTGTCTGTGGGCCGCGGCGCGGCACCTGGACAATTATCGGGACGGGTTTCTTCAGGTGATTCGGGCAGGCGGGGACATCGACACGAACGCGGCGATCGCGTGCGGCACGATCGTGCTGGCGACCGGACTCGAGTCGATCCCCGCGGTCTGGCGCGAGCGGCGCGAACCGCTCGGCGTTCAATCGAAGTCGTGAAGCCGCGGCGCCCGCATGTGCGCCGGAGCGAGCGGGGGGAAGAGTTGGCCACCGAACCACCCGCCGACGAGCGTGGCGACGAGGATGCCGAACCCGATGCCGCAGAGAGCCACCGGATCCTGCGGGCCGGAGACGGCAAGGTTCATGTACTTCAGGAGGTATTCTTCGGGCTGGGTGAACTCGCCGCGGAGCATGGCGAGGAGGCCGCCGCCGAAGCCGCCGATGACCCCGGTGTAGATGCCGTGCCGCAACCCGGCTCCGGTGCCCGCTCCCGCGAACGCGCCGCCAAGCAGCACCGCGAGCGTGGCGATCTGCCAACTCATGAACTTGCCTTGCCCGCGGCTCTGCACCTTCAACAAGCCCCCGGAGGCCTTCTCCGCGGCGAAGCGTGCCTTCTCGGCCAGCCCCATCCCCGCGACGATCACGATGGCTCCGATGATCACCCGGTACCACTTCGTGGGCCGTCGCGGATCGGTGGTCGTGTCCTGAAGCAGTTCGATGGAACTGGACTTCTTCACGAGCGGGGCGGGCATGTCCAGTTCGGGCACCGCGGCCCAGATCCAGGACCCGACCGCGCCCGCGATCGCTCCGCACACCGTGATCAGCACCGGTTGAAGCAGGAAGACGAGTTGCGTGGGAGGCGTTCCGTCGAGGGCTTCGGCCCCGAGGTAGAGCCCGCCGCAGAGCAGGCCGACGGCCGCGCCGAGAGCGATCCCGCGATTCCGACCGGCCGAGGCGAGCAGGGCGCCGAACGCCGTCGAGATCACTTGCAGGACGAAGATCGCGGTGAGGGCTTCGGCCGATTGCCACCAGGATTCGGCTTCGTGCAACACGGCGAGCACGAGCCCGGCCGAGAGTTCCCGCAAGCCGAGATACAAGCCGAGGGCCACGACCGTGCCGACGACGGCGCGGGCGACCGCGGGGGCCTTCTCGTGCGGACTCGCCGCACGGCCGAAGCCGTCCGTCGCGGGGGGCGCTTCCTCCGGCATGAGCAACAGCCCGCTGCACCGCGGGCATCGCGAAACGCCGGTGAACGCCAACTGGCACTCGGGGCAAAACAGCAACATGAGGAACCCTATTCAGACTGAGCCTAGAGCAGAATTCCGAATCGGGTGGGAAAGTGATCAACTCGCGACGGCGGATTCGTGCGAGGCTTCGACGACATGAAACGTGAGGCGTTTGTTGCAGAGAAGAATCTGATCGCCGGACTGAAGCCGCGTGGGGCCGCCGATCTTTTTTCCGTTGAGCAGCGTGCCGTTCTTGGACGCGACATCGTGCAGCTCGCAACGCATGTCGGTATGAACGAGCACGGCGCAGTGACGACGCGAAACGCATTCGTCCCGGATGACCACGTCGTTGTCCGGCAGCCGGCCGACGGAGTTAAGACCCATCCGCAGCGGGAAGACGTCGCTGCCGTCCTTCAGATAAAACGTGAAGCGCCCCGGAGCCTTGCTGTTGGGAGGCGGGGCGAGCGTCGGTGCGTGAAGGGCCTCGTCCGGCGAGAGGATGCGAAGATCGCCGCCGATCGTGTGGGAGCCGCAGGCCGCCTGCAGAGCCTGACGCGCAGCGCGGAACTGATCCCGCCTGGGCTGGCTCTCCAAGTGCATGCTGTGCATCCGCGGGTCCGACATGCCGCCCCCTTGGCGGTGACCCATTATTGATCTGTCAGGACGGGCGCAATCGCCTCATCTACCATAAGATTCGACAAAATCAACCACACGTCAATACCTTCCAAACGGAAATATCGCCCCGTCTTAACTTTGGAGCCCTCCCGTCCGGACCTTCTGAGCTGGACACCGACACCATCATTTGAGCGTTGGACGGCACTCGGTGAGCGCGCCGGGCACGGCAGGTTTGGCGGCTTCCATCGGCGGGTTCCCGATGATGCACCCGTACGCCGCACCGACTCCGATCACCAATCCCACGATCAACGCGATCCCGCCGTGGCCGGACACCTTCACCTCGGCGACCGCCCCGATCAGAACGAGAAGCGTCGCCGCGCCGAAGGCCGCGAACGCCTGTTGACTCACCGTGCCGTACCCCTCGATCCCCGTGGGGCAGGCGAGATACCAGTTCTCGTTCTGCCGCGGCCAGTCGGTGGAGCCGAGGTAGGCGCCGAAGGCCGCGACTCCGAGCCCGCCCAACGCCACGGGCAAAGCCAGAAGGCAAACCCGAGCCGCACGATCCCGGAAGGCGAGCAGCCCGGTCGCGAGCACGCCCGTGAGCGTGAAGGCGAACGCACGCTGGTACAGACACAGCGTGCAGGCCTTTTGCCCGAGTTCGAGCGTGAGGTAGAGGCTCCCCGCGGATGCGGCGATGGCGACGAGCAGAGCCAGGAACGGAAACGGCATCGGTCACCTCGTGGAAGCTATCCGGGAGTTTCGGGACGAATCCACGCCCACTTCAGTTCGCCCTTGGCGGGGCAGCCGCAGCGCCAGAGCCCGGCCTTGGGTCGGCGAACGCGGGCATGGGTGATGCCGCAGCCGGCGCAGGTCGCCTTCCAGGGCGCGGGCCGCGCATACGACTCCGGCACCGGTTGCCCGCGGAACGTGAACGTGAGCGAAGATTGAGCCACGCAGCGGCAGCGATATCCCGTCAGCGTGATCGGGCGGCGGTACCGGTAGTGCATCTTCCCGCAGCCGGGGCACGCGGCCTGCCAATCGCCGGGCGGCACGACCGTGTCCGGCGAATCGTCGCAGGCTTTGGGCGTGGCGCCGATCCGCTCCGCCACTCGCTTCCACTTCGGCCCATGCCCCGCGCCGGGGCCCGCGAGCGCGTGGGCGATCTCGTGCAGAAGCGTGTCCATCACCGCGGCATCAGGCGTGAAGTAGGCGTAATAAGCGGCGATCTCGATGGTCCTGTTCCGATGATCGCACTGCCCGAGGCGGCGTTTCGACCGCCCGAATCGGAACGACCACCCGTCCAGCCCGTGCTCCGCGAACTTCGCGTGGGCCAACGCCTGCAGCTCCTTCAGGTCCATGGCGGTATTCTAACCGCGGGAGGACCTTGCCGTGTGGATTGCGATGGCCGGGCTGCCGGGGACGGGAAAGAGTTCGCTCGCGACGATGCTGGCGGAACGGCTCGGCGGCGTCGTGCTGAACAAGGACGCGGTCCGCGCCGCCCTCTTTCCCGGACCCGCCCTCGACTATTCCCGCGAGCAGGACGATCTCACCCTCGAAGCGATCTACGCCGCGGCCCGGATCATCACCTGCACGCGATGCCTGCCGGTGATTCTGGACGGCCGCACGTATTCGAAGGCGTATCAGGTTCGGGCGTTGTTCAATGCCGCCGATCCGCTTGGGTTCGCGCCGCATGTCGTCGAGTGCGTGGCGAGCGACGAAGTGGTGAAAGTTCGGCTCGAGCGCGACCTTGCGAACGGTTCGCACCCCGCGAAGAACCGCACTTTCGAGATGTTCCTGAACGTGAAGGGAACGGCCGAGCCGCTCGACGTTCCGCGACTCGTTCTCGACACGAGTTCGATCACGGTCGAAGATGGCGTCGAGCGAGTGTCGCGATATGTGGAGGCGATGAACCCGCAAGCGGGTCGCGAGACGGCCTCCATCTGAGGACGCGTCTCTTCAATGGGTCGCCGTCTTGCGACCCGCTTGCGGGTTCGACACCACGCGCAGCGCCTCGCCGGGGCTCCACTCGAACGCGACCAGGTCGGCGGGTTGGTTCGCCTCGATGCGGGGAACCGGCATCCCCATCAATTCGCGAGGCCGGACCGCGGCCATGTCCACGGCGTCCTTCAAACTCACGCCCGCGAAGTCGATCATCGTGCGGACGCAGCGGTCCGTGAAGTGCCCGCTTCCCGCGAGGTACGGCGTGCCCGCGAGCACCACCTTGCCGCTCTCCAGCACCTCAAGATCGGTGCCCCACTCGCGGTAGGCCCCCGGTTTGCACCCGGCGAGGCTGCTGGCGTCGCAGGTGATCAGCGTGCGGTTCGGCCCCTTCGCCCGCACGATGCACTTGAGAACGGCCGCGGAGAGGTGGTGCCCGTCCGAGATGACGCTGCACCAGAGTCGATCCTCGGCGAGTTGCTCCCAGATGTAGTTGGGGTGGCGGGGGAGGGTGGCGTGGGCGCCGTTGCCGAGGTGCGTACTGGTGCGGGCTCCGGCGTCCGCCGCGGCACGAATCTGGTCGCCGGTCGCCGCCGTGTGCCCGATGGCCACGACCACGCCCGCGGCCGCCAGTTTCGCGATGAAGGGGATGGCGCCGGCCTTCTCGGGCGCGATCGTCACCATGCGGATCCGACCGCCCGCGGCGTCCTGCCACCTTCGGAATTCGTCCCAGTCCGGATCGCGGACGTGTTCCTTGGGGTGGGCGCCGCGTGGGCCGTCTTCTGCGGAGAAGTACGGTCCTTCGAGATGGTAGCCAGGCAGGCGGCGGCTCAACTCCGCATCCGCGTCCACGGCCCGAGTCAGCGTGGCGAACCCGTGGCGAAGGTCTTCGAAGGATCCGGTGATGAGCGTGGGGAAGAACCCGCCGATGCCGTGAGCCTGGCATTCGTCCGCGACCGTGCGCACGTCGTCCGGCCGGAGTTTCGGCGAGTTGAACGCGATCCCGAGACAGCCGTTGATTTGCGGGTCGAAGAACGACGGCGACACCCACGTCGTCGGCGTCCGATCCGAGGCCGCGACCGAGACGATGACGCCGTTCTCGATGCGAATCGCGAGCGGCTCGCCCGTGTCGTATCGCTTCGCGTGCAGGTCCATGCCGGTGTTCTACGAGTATCTTCAACCGCATGATTCCCGTGAACGTGTTCACCGGCTTCCTCGGCGCGGGCAAGACGACGGCCATCGCGGACCTGCTCCGACGGAAACCCGCGAGCGAGAGATGGGCCGTGCTCCAGAACGAGTTCGGCGACGCGACCCTCGATGGAGCGGACGAATCGGACGGCATCGCGATCCGCGAGATCGGCGGCGGGTGCGTCTGCTGCGCGGCCGCCCCCTTCTTCCCGGTCGCGCTGCACCTCCTGATGATCGAGGCGAACCCGGATCGGGTTCTCATCGAAGCGAGCGGCCTCGGCCATCCCGCCCGCTTGCTCGACACGCTTCGCGAGAACTATGCGGACCGCCTGGACGTGCGCGCCACCGTGAACTTCGTCGACCCCACCGTCTTTCCCTCGATGCTCGAGAACGGCGTATTCCGCGATCAGGTGGCGCTGGCGGACGTGCTCGCGTTCAACAAGATGGACGACGCCTCACCCGAGACGCTGGAGCGATTTCGGGATTGGGCGAACGCTTGGCGGCCGGAAAAGGCCCTGATCGCGGCGACAACCTTCGGCCGCCTCGAACTCGACTGGCTCGATCTCGCCGCGGATCCGACTCGCGAACCGATTTGATGCCTACAATTCGGATATGGCAGGCGTCAATCCGTACATCGCGAAAGTTCAGGCGGCCAAAGCCGCGCGGCCTTTTCAGGTCACGTTCGTGGACGAAGAGTCCGGCGAGCGGCGCGTCGTGGCCGTCGATCCGGCCACGTTCGAGTTCGGGCACATCGGGCTGGGCGGCAGCCTCCTGGACATCGCGACCGAGGCCGGAGTCGAAATCAACCACTCGTGCGGCGGCGTCTGCGCTTGCTCGACATGCCACGTTCACGTGCAAAGCGGGCTCGAATCGTGCTCGAAGGCCACGGACGACGAAGAGGACGAACTGGACAAGGCGCCGGCCCTCGCGCCCGAATCCCGGCTCGCCTGCCAGTGCGTGCCGGACGGCACCCGCGATCTCCTGGTGCTGATCCCGAAGTGGAACCGCAATCACGTCAAGGAAGGCCATCACTGAGGCCACCGAACGCTTGGCCCGAATCGGGAACCGAAGCGGTACAGATTCACTCTCAAGGGCGGAGACTTCTCGCGGTTTACGCTCTCCGGTTGTTCCGGCCCGGCCAACGAATTATCATCCACGGACGTTTCACTCCCAGACTCCGCCCTCCCAACGAGGTACTGCCATGCGTCGCTGGCTGGCTGCTCCCACACTCTTCGCCGCCCTCGCGTTCCTCTCGACGCAGGCGGAACTCCCCGCCCAGGACGAAGGCAAACCGATCGAGGAAAACTTCACGACGGCGGACGGCGTCCGCCTCAAGGGCCTCTTCCACAAGGCCCAGAAGGCCGCACCCGGAAACCCGGTCGTGATTCTCATGTACGAACCGGGCGTCGGCAACAGCATGGACAAACCCGGCGACTGGGCCGGATTCACCAAGACGCTCAACGACAAAGGCTTCCACGTCTTCCGCTTCGACTGGCGCGGCCACGGCAAGAGCAAGGACATCACCGACCCCAACGAGTTCTGGACCAACCCGATCACCGGGCCCTGGAACAAGAAGTACGTGAAGGGTTTCAACAAGAAGCCGATCAAGAACGACATCGACGCCAAGACGGACTTCGTGAGCCTGAAGGGGTACACGCCGATTTTCATCAACGACCTGGCGGCCGCTCGGGCCCACCTGGACGGCAAGAACGACCAGAACGACCTCAGCACCAGCTCCGTGTATCTCGTGGGGGCGGGTGACTCCGCGGGCCTCGGCCTCTTATGGATGACGGGCGAATGGGTGCGCCCCGCGATTCATCCGGTGCTCGGTAATGGCGTGATCTACAAGTACGTGCCGACCCCGGGCATCAACGTGGACCCGGAAGCCGGGCGGGACATCGCCGGCGCCGTCTGGCTCTCCGGCAGCCGCCCTCCGGCGTTCCCGGAACTCGTGATCGCCAACTGGGTCAAGAACCAGCAGAAACTGCGGGACAACAACCCGATGCTGATGCTCTACGGCGAGAAGGACGAGACCTCGAAGCGGGCCGCCGGCTACTTCTACAACAACGTGCTCGTCGCGAAGGGGAACAAGGCCCTCGGCATCAAGGCGCTCGAACAAACCTTCATGTCCGAAGTGAAGGGCACGAATCTCAAGGGGGCGGCCCTGCTCGGAAACAACGCCCAACTCGCGACCGAAGACACGATCATGAAGTATCTCGAGGCCCGGCAGAAGGATCGCGCCGCGATCGTCCGCCGCGAACGCAAATATCCTGGCCCGTATTACTTCGACCTGAGCAATCCTTCGTTCGGCTCCTTCCGTCCGTAATTGAAATTCACGAGAATCGGGCGTTGACGGCGCGAGGCGCGCGAGGTAAGGATAGGAAGTTAAGAACATCTTCCGGGCGCGGTTGTGGCGACGGTTCGCCTCCGCCCGCCCGGGGTCGCGGTTCACAAGGCGAATCGCGACTCTCACGTCCCTCGGAGATACGGCAATCCCACCGTTCGACCGCAACGCCCCGCCCCGGGGTCCGGCTGGCCCCCGGATGAATGAACAAATCCGAATCACTCCCGTTCGCCTCATCGGTGCCGAAGGCGAACAACACGGCATCGTGCCCACCGCACAAGCCCTCGAGATGGCCCGCGAGTCCGGGCTCGATCTCGTCGAGGTGTCCGCCACCGAGCGGCCACCCGTGTGCAAGATCATGGACTACGGGAAGTTCAAATACACCCAGTCCAAGAAGACCCACCAAAAGACGCACCAGCAGAAGCTGAAGGAAATCCGCGTCCGCCCCAAGACCGGCGATCACGACATCCAGACCAAGATCCAGCACGCGATCCAGTTCCTCGAGCACAACGACAAGGTGCAGGTGAACGTGCTCTTCCGCGGCCGCGAGATGCAGCACATCGAGGAAGGCCGCCGCGTGATGGATCAGGTGATGGCCGCCCTGCTGGAACACTGCAAGGTGGAGTCGTCGCCCCGAATGGAAGGCAAGCGCATGGTGGCGTTGCTCGCTCCGAAGGCGACGGGTGGAGCTCAGCCGAAGCCCAAACCGCCGGCCCCCGCCGCCGCGAAGCCCGCCCCGCCACCCGCGCCGAAGCCAAATCCTCCGGCTCCGCCCGCACCATAATCGAAACGGGCCCGCGTTCCAGGAACGCGGGCCCGTTCAAATTCACCACGTTCTCCAATTTCTCAGAGCGAATTATCCCTCAAATTCCGCACTCCGGCGCGAATTTTCCACTTCCGACATTCTGGTCACGCGATTACCAGATGATCCCGCGGTTCAACGCCGGCCCTGAACTTCTCGGCTTCGGCGCGATGAGCTCGGAATACCATGACTCCAACTCATGCTCCCGAAACTCCGCCCGTGGTTGATTCTCGGTTTCATCTGGGTGGCGTACTTCCATCCGATGTTCCTCCAGCCGAGCGGCACGCTCCACTTCGACTACTCGGACTTCCTCGCCGAGCACCTCCCGGGTCGCGTCTTTCTCGTTCGCGAGTGGCGAAGCGCCGGCGAGTTGCCGCTCTGGAACCCGTACCACTTCTGCGGGGCGCCGTTCGTCCACGACATTCAAGTCGGGACGTTTTACCCACCGTACGCGGCGACGTTCCTGGCTCCCGAGACGGCGGCCGGGGCGATCATGAGTTGGTCCGTCGCGTTGCACCTGCTCGCGGCCGCGGGTTTCACCTTCCTGTATGCCCGCAGCCGGGGGATGGGCGAAGCCGGCGGCCTCGTCGCGGCCGTCGGCTTCGCCTTCTCCGCGAAGTGGTGTACGCACCTGTTCCTCGCCGGGCACACGATCACGGTCGGGCTCGCGTGGCTGCCGCTCGTGCTGCTCGGCTACGAATCGTACATCCGGACGGGTCGGCGCCGTGGAATCCTCGGCGGCGGCATCGCGTTCGCGTCGCTCATTCTCGGAACGCACCCGCAGTGGACCTTCTACGCCGGTTTGTTCGTCGCCGCATGGACTCTTCCACGGGCGAGCCGTGGCCGCTGGCTGCTCGGCGGGATCGGCATCGTGGCGATCGCCATCGCCCTCGCGGCCGTGCAACTGCTCCCGACTCTGGAAGCCTCGCGGTATTCGTCCCGCAGTGCAGGCATGGCCGCGAGCACGACCGCGATCGCCGGGTTCTCGGCGCTCCTCTCGCAAGTCGTGCCGTCCCCCGCGTACTTCCCGGCGCTGTCGTGGGAGTGGCGCGGGCTCTTCGGCCTGTTCAGCCTCGCCGCCGCGTTCGCCGCCCCGGCCCTGAATCCGAGTCTGCGGTGGCCCCGTCTCGTGCTCCTCGCGATGCTGCTCTTCTCGTTCGGCGGCGCGGCCGCGGTCGAATCCTGGCCGGGTTTCAGCCTCTTCCGTTCGCACCCGCGCATGCTCCTGATCGCGACCTTCCCCATCGCCGTGCTCGCCGGATCGACTACGGACGCGTTGCTGAAGTCCGGATGGAGTGAAGCCTCGAGACTGGCCCTGCGGAGAATCGGCGTCTTCACGGCGATTCTCTGTGCAGCACCATCCCTCGGCGGGGCGTACCTGCTGATGCGTGGCCGCACCGAGCCCGTGTGGGCGGAGTTCGTGTTGTTCTGGAGCATCACGGCGGTCGGGCTCGTCGCCGTCGGCTTCGTGCTGGCGTCGAACCGAATGCCGAGCGCGACCCGCACCAGCCTCTGGCTCGCGGTTCTGCTTCTCGAGACGCTGACACCCACATTCCACTTCGTGGCCGTGAAACCGCAGTCGGAGCGATATCCGGAATCGGACTTGGTCCGCTTCCTGAACGCGAATGCGGAGCCGGCTCAATCTCGCGTGTTGGACATCGAGTTCGGCTCGCTCCCGACGGACCGCTTCGCTCCGCTCGGGATCGGGTCGCCCCAGGCGCTCACCCATCGAATCGCGATGCCGCGCGGGTACAACCCGCTGGATGTGCGTCACTTCCGCCAGTACCTCCACTCCGTGCTGGGATCGAGCGAGAAAGTGCTCGGGATGGCGCCGGTGTCGCAGCCGATCGTGCCGAACTTCCCGCGGACTCATCGGCCGCTGTGGAACCTGCTGAACGTCCGCTGGCTGGTCTGCTTCGACGACTACCGCCTGAACCCGGTGTTCAAGGACGACCCCGGGCACGCGTTGAAGGACGACGAGTGGCGGTTCGCGGCGCAGTTCGCGGACCCGCCCGCGGTGCCGGCCCTTCCGCCGCAGCGACCGGACCCGCTGCCGCGAGCGCTGGTGTTCGAGAACCTTCGGGCCGCGCCGCGGGCGTTCGTCGTGCCGCGGGCCGAAGCGATGCCCGAGGACGAACTCGCGGCCCTGCTTCGTTCCGATCTTCGCCAATCCGTTCTGCTTCACACGGACGAGCCGATCGCGAATCGGGGCGGCTCCGCGCGGCCGGTCGCGATTCGCGAGTATTCCGCGAACCGGGTCGCCGTCGATCTCGAAGGCGGGGACGGCGGCTGGCTCGTGCTGGGAGAGGTGTGGTTCCCCGGCTGGACGTGCCACATCGACGGCGAGCCGGTTCCCGTGCATCGGGCGAATCAGGCGTTCCGTGCGGTGGCGATTCCGCCCGGCGCGAAGGAAGCCGTGTTCCGCTTCGAGCCGGAGTCGTACCGGCTCGGGTGGTGGATCAGCGTCGCGAGCGCGGCCTCGGTAGTGGTCGCGTGTGGAGCCACGTTCCGCCGTCGCCGGCGCGAGCTATAATGGCGGCATCCATGAAACGACTTGCGCTTCTCACGCTGCTTCTCTTCGTGTCCTCCGCTTCGGCCGCGGAATCGACCGCCGCCCAACGCGGCAAGAAGGCGCTCGAAGAGACCGCGTTCATCCCCGCATTCTGGAAGAAGAGCGTGGTACAGGACGCTTGGAAGGCGTGGCCGGGCGTGAAGGAGCGACCGGCGAACTACGCCGAAGCGTTCCGCGACCGCTACGGGCTGCACGAGTCCCCGTACGCTCCCGGCCCGATGCCGATGGGCCTCCGTAAGGCGAAGCGGATCTTCGAGGACGGCATCGGCGCCGACTGCATGCTCTGCCACGGCGGCTCCGTTCTCGGAACCAGCTATCTCGGCCTCGGCAACGCCTCGCTCGACATCCAGACCCTGTTCGAAGACTTCAACAAAGTGGACGGCCTGCCCAAGCCCCCGTTCACGTTCGGGAACGTCCGCGGCACCAACGAAGCGGACGGCTTCGGCGTCTACCTCCTCGGCTTCCGCAATCCCGATCTCTCGCTCAGCGGTAAATTCGTGGATCTCGGCCTCCGCGACGACACCTGCGCGGACGTGCCCGCATGGTGGCTCCTGAAAAAGAAACGCACCATGTACTACACCGGCGCCACGGACTCGCGATCCGTGCGTTCGCTGATGCAATTCATGATGCACCCGCTGAACGGGCCCGAAGCCTTCGCCAAGGCCGAGCCCGCCTTCCGCGACGTGCAGCAGTATCTCCTGAGCCTCGAACCGCCGAAGTACCCGTTCCCCATCGACACGGAGCGAGCCAAGGCCGGCGAGGCGATCTTCCGCGAGAACTGCGCGAAGTGTCACGGCACGTACGGCGAGACATGGACCTACCCGAACAAAGTGATTCCCCTCGCCGAGATCGGCACGGATCCGGTTCGCCACGGCTCCGTGGGCGTGAAGTACGGCCAGGCTTACGCCGAGTCGTGGTTCGCGAAGGAGAAAGACGGCTGGTTCGTGGACGGCAAACTGCTTCGCTGGACGCCGGGTTACCAGGCCCCGCCACTGGACGGCATCTGGGCCACCGCTCCGTACCTGCACAACGGGTCCGTTCCCACCCTTTACGGAGTGTTGAACTCGAAGAGCCGGCCGAAGCTGTACACGCGGTCGTTCCACACGGGCGAGGCGGACTACGACAAGGACCGCGTCGGTTGGAAGATCACGGAACTGAAGGCCCCGCCGCCGGCCTCGGCTCCCGGTTCCGAGAAGCGGAAGGTTTACGACACCTCGAAGAGCGGCCGCAGCGCCGCCGGCCACACCTACGGCGACGATCTGACCGACGACGAGCGCTGGGCCGTGATCGAATACCTGAAGCGACTCTGACGCGATCAGCCCGCGGCGAGCGCGGCCTGCCACACGGCGTGGGCCAATTCGGGATGGTAAATATCGCTGTGGGCGCCGCCGCGATCCGCCCCTTCGCGAATCGTTTCGCTGCATTCCAGGTTGTACACGGTGCCGCCGCGATAGTCGTAGTCGGCGGTCTTCGGCAGGAGCGGGCGATCCTCGATGGCGATGCCGGGGCCGCGAACGCCGTGGGTGCCGAGAGCGCCGTACTTCGGCAACTCGCCCGGAGCCGCGAACGCCACCTGCCCCGCGACCCCGGCCCCGAGCGGATACCACTTCCCGGTCGCGGTGTCGAACACGGACCGGGTGGCGAGGATGGGCCCTTTCACGCGGCGATCGGCGATCACCTTGTTGAAGTAGCCGGGTTGGCCGGGCGTGGCCGGGATGTCGTCGCAGTACGACCAGATGGAGAGGGCGCCCTGCACGAGCGCGAGCGACTCGACCGGCCGGGCGAGGTGGCCGCGACCCTTCGGGCCGGCGAGCGCCGCCGAGAGCACGATGCAACCGAAGCTGTGCCCCATGAGGTGGAAGCGGAGGTTGCGCGGAGCGGCTTGCATCATGCGGGCGATGAGGTTCGCTCCGGCGAGTTCGCCGAACCATCGGGCGCGGTCCTTCATTCGCCAGAAGGAGAGCGTGCGAAGGACACCGAAGATGCCGCCGCCGCTGAAGAGGCCGAAGCTGGGGGCGTCCTCGCGAAGCGACTGGTACACGCCCTCGGGGTCGAAGCCGGAGCGATCTCCGCCGGGCCCGGCGCCGGCTCCGCCGATGCCCAGATCCGCTTCGAGGTTCAACTGCTTGTACGCGGCGGCCACGTCCGGCGAAAGCGTCTCGGGTTCGACGTCGTCCAGAGCGCCGACCACGATCCGCCGGATGGCGTCGCGGGCGGCCGGCGTGTCCGCGATGCGGGCGGCGTAGTCGTCCACCATGGCCTGCACGGGGTCGGCCGTGGCGGCGCCGTCGATCGGCACGGAGAACGAACCGCCCTCCCCGAACGATTCATCGCCCCAGGGCTTGCTCGGCCAGTGAATGCCGACGTGCAGCGGCGTGAAGTTCGGCCGCGCTTGCCGCATCCGGGCCGCGTCCGCCTCGCACTTCGCCATCGTTTCGAGCCAGTTCGCGTACTGCTTCCACGCCGCGGGAATGTCCCCCATCCAGCCATGCGAAAGGAGGAAGACGTCCGTCACGGGGGAATCGTCCGCGGCGAGGCGGCGCAGGATCCGGTCGGACATCAGTCCGTCCGGATCGTCCGTGCGTTCGCGGCCGCTGGAGTCGTAGCAGATCAGTTCGCACGCCGCACGGGCGTCCGTCGCGGGAAGGTGAGGCATGGCGTTGCTCCTGGGCGTGGAGGAAGTTTCAGGCTGGAGCCATCAGCGATTGCATGGAGAGATTCGCGATCGCCTGATCGAGCACCGAGGCGAGGGCGGCGCGAACGTCCGCGTCGGTCGTGAGCGGTTGGCCGTCCTTTGCGACCTTCAAATCGCCGGCCAGGGCCTTCTGAACGAGCGCCTCGAGGATCGCGGCACGGTCCCGCGTGCCATCCAGGAGCGGCAGCAACCGCTGATCCAAGTCCGAGAGCTTCACCAGTTCGTGTCGGCGATTCGCGACGGACGTGGCCCCGCCTTCGACCCGCGCCCGAGCGGACGCCACGACCTGCGGCTTCTCCGTGTTCGCCCGATTGATCGGGATCGCCACGGCGTGCAATTCGATGAGGTCGGACGAAATGTAGGTGTTCACGAGGCCGAGGGCGAGGGTCTTGGTGTCTTCTTCGGCGAGGGCCGCGTCCGCGGGGTCGCCGCCGAGCAACTTTCGGGATTCCGCGCGAAGCTCGTCGAACGGCGTGGTCGAAGGCCACCGCGCGTTCAGCACCTTCATCGCGGCCTTGAGCAGCGGCCGGTTCGTCGAGAGCGTCATGCCGCTCCGCGTCTGGTACTGCTCCGGCTCTTCGGAGTGGATGTTCGGCTCGGTCTTGCCGGTCGGCTTGCCGTTGGCCACGAGGTGCAGCGGGCGAAGGTTCTTCGGTTCGATCGTCCAGTTCGGCGGGTTCTTCTCGTTGACGAGGAGCGTCTCGCGGAACATGCGGTTGCGAAGGAAGTCCATGTACTGTTCGGTTTGAATCTGATCGGCGGCGAGCGTCTTGAGCGTCTTCTGGACTTCGGGTCCGAAGTTCCCGGTGACCATCGTGGGGACGCGAGCCTCGCCGAGGTAGCGGAGCCCGTGCCGCCGGGCCATCGTCACGAACTGGTGGAAGTACACCGGGTCGTTGACCTGCTCGAGGTGCTCGTGGAAGAGGTAGTTGTCCGTCTGGTTGCGGATGCTCTCGAGTTCGGTCTTCAACAGCGAGGAGTACGGGCCTTCCTGCCGCACGGAGGTGGCGAGGAAGTCCAGTAGGGCACGGGCCTGCTGCACCCGTTGGCGGCCCTCGGTGAAGCGGTTCGAGTGGAACTGCATCATGTCGCGGATCATGCCGCGCATGTGCCAGCCGGGGTACGTGTTGTAGCTCACGTAGGCGATGCCGTTCGGAGTGAGCCGCTTCGCGCAGATGTCCAGAATCTTCTCCCGGACTTCGGTCGGCACCCAGGAGAAGACGCCGTGCGTGATGATGTAGTCGAATTGGCCGTACGATTCGTCCACGTCCATGATGCTGGCATGCCGAAGCGAGACGTTCGCGAGCCCGATTCGTTTGACGAGCTTGAGGCCGTCCTCGACCTGCCGCTTGGAGTAGTCCACGCCGACCCACTGGGTCTTGGGGAACGCCTCGGCGATGGAGAGGATGTTGCCGCCAGCGGCACTGCCGAGTTCGAGCACGCGGCACGTCTCGACTGGAGGCGGCTTCATCCCGAATAGCGTCGCCACCACCGCGAGACGGCTGGGGTGCGTCTGGGCGTACGGGTGGCTGTCGTACGGCATTTCGTCGTACGAGTTCGAATTGGACATGGCGGCATCCGTGTGGGGCGAACTGGCGACAGGGCTCCTTCCGGCCTATGATAGCGGTTGCCTTCAAGACTGCATCCCACCCGCTCGCGAAGCCGTCGCGGCTTCTTCTCCCGAGGTTCGCATCATGCCGCAACGTCCCGCGTGGTTCGTTTCGTTGGCCGCGTTCGCGTTCGGGGTCTGCGTGATCCTGTGGGTGGGCGGAGCGCCGGTGGCCACGGGTCAGCCGAAGCCGCTGGTGGTGCCGCCCGCGCCGCAGGCTCCGACTCTGACCACACCCGTCACGCTGCCCGTGAAGTCCGGTGCGGCCGTGGACGTCGTTCTCACCGGCACGAATCTCGACTCCCCGACCGCGATCCTCCTCAGTTGCCCCGGCAAGGCCACGATCGTGCCCGAGGCGAAGGACGCGAAGCCGAACCCGGCCGCGGTGAAGGTGAAGTTCGAACTCCCCGCCGAGACGCCGATCGGCCTGCACACCGTCCGCGTCGCCACGAAACAGGGCATCTCGAACTTCCGCCCGATCCTCGTGGACGACCTGCCGGTGATCGACGAGACCGCGACGAATCGCACCAAGGACACGGCTCAGGACGTGCCCGCGCCCGGCGCCGTGAACGCCCGCACGGACGCCGAAGCCTCCGACTTCTTCAAGGTGAAAGTGGCCGCGGGCCAGCGGCTCACGTTCGAAGTGCTCGCCCGACGGCTCGGCTCCCCGCTCGATCCGATCGTCGTGCTGCACGACGCGAAGACGAAGCGCGAACTGCCCGACCAGTACGCGGACGACACGCCGGGGCTGCAGTCCGATTGCCGGCTCACGCACACCTTCAAGGACGCCGGCGAGGTGCTGGTCGAGGTGCGGGACACGACGTACCGCGGCGGCGGGGACTTCTTCTACCGCCTCCGCATCGGCGACTTCCCCGCCCCGATCACGGCCTTCCCGCTCGCGGTCCAGCGTGGCGTCGAGTCGAAAGTCGCGTTCGCCGGGCCGGGTTCGGACGATGTTCCCCCCGTGACCGTGAAGACGGCCGCCGATCCTTCGATCCTCGCGGCGCGGGTCGTGCCGAAGCGGGCCGCCGGGAACGCCGGCTGGCCGCTTCCCGTTCGCGTCACCGATGAACCGCAGATCGTCGAAACCGAGCCGAACAACACGCCCGAGAAAGCGACGAAGCTCGCGACGCCCGGCGGCGTGTCCGGCCGCTTCCTCGAGAAGGGCGATATCGACCACTTCTCGATCGCGGGCAAGAAGGGGGCGAAGCTCGTGATCGCCGCCCAGACCTACGAAGTGAACTCGCCCGCCGAGGTGCTCGTGCGCGTGCTGGACGCGAAGGGCGCGGTCCTGGCGTCGAGCAATCCCGCGGCCGTGCCCACGCGATTCGAGTTCACCCCGGCCGCGGACGGCGACTACACCGTCGCCGTGGAGCACCTCAACTATCTGTTCGGGCCCAACGAGGTGTACCACCTCTCGGTGAAGCCCGCGACGCCGGATTTCGACGTGGCCCTCGCGCTGGATCGGTGCGAGGCTCCGGCCGGCGGCGGCACCGCGGTCGCCGTCGCGAACGTCGTTCGGCTCAACGGCTATGCCGGCCCCGTGGATCTCGCCGTCGTCGGCGACGCGGCCCTCTCCGGCAGCATCACCGTGCCCGCGGGCCAAACGCAGACCTTCGTGCCGCTGATGGTGAAGGCCGGAACGAAGCCCGGAGCCTACGCGTTCAAGGTGAAGGCGAGCGCCACCGTGGACGGGAAAGTCGTGACCCGGTTCGCGAACCTCATGGACGCGGTGAAGGCCAACCTCGGCGGCATCCCGAACCCGCCGCCCGAACTCCTCACCGAGTGCGCGATGGCCGTGATCGAGAAGCCGAGTTTCACCATCAAGTACACCGCGGACCCGGCTTCGATCGAGAAGGGGAAGGCGGGCAAACTCGTGGTCGACGCCACCCGCGAGAAAGAAGCGGACGCGGACATCACGCTCGTTCCGCTGTTCGTTCCGCCGAACGTGACCCCGGCCGTGAAGCCGGTGCCGAAGGGGATGACGAAGGCCGAAGTGGGGCTGACGGTGGCGCCGGCCGCGGCCGCGGGCAAGCACCCGATCGTGATCCGCGCCACCACGAAGATCGGCGGCAAGGACTACATCGTCACCCCGCCGCCGGCGATCATCGACGTGGTGGAGCCGAAGAAGGTCGAACCCAAGAAGGACGAGCCGAAGAAGAAGTGAGTCAGTTCTGCAGCACGACCGTGGGCGCGGCGGTGTCCCGCACCAGGGCGCCCTTCTCCAGATGAAGGGTGCGCTGGGCCCGCGCCGCCGCCTTCGGATCGTGCGTGACCATGATGATCGTCTTGTTCAACTGCGTCCGCAGGATTTCCATCAGCGTCAGCACTTCGTCCGCGCTCTTGGTGTCGAGGTCGCCGGTCGGTTCGTCCGCCACGATGAGCGTGGGATCGGTGACCATCGCGCGGGCGATGCCGACGCGCTGCTGCTGCCCGCCGGAGAGTTGCCCCGGGCGGTGATCCATGCGGTTCGAGAGGCCGACGAGATCGAGCGCGGTTTCGACCTGCTTGCGACGTTGCTGCTTCGTGAGCGGCAGCAGCAGGAGCGGAAGCTCGACGTTCTCGTACGCCGTGAGCACCGGGAGCAGATAGTAGAACTGGAAGACGAAGCCGACGTGCCGCGTGCGCCAGCGGGCGAGTTCGCTCTCGGACATGTCCGAAATCACGTTCTCGCCGACGGCGATGCGGCCGTCCGTGGGGCGATCGAGGCCCGCGATCAGGTTCAGCAGCGTCGTCTTGCCCGAGCCGGACGGCCCCATCAACGCGAGGAACTCGCCCTCGTCCACGTCCAAGGTGAGCCCTTGCAGCACCTCGATCGTCTCGCTGCCGCGGGTGAAGGACTTGTGCAGATCGCGGACCTGAACGATGGCGCGTCCCATTTCGGCTCCGGCTCGAGTTCGATTCGGATGTTCTAGGGCGGCTCCCCCGCCGCGGCTTGTTTCACGACCTCGCCTCGCTAACCTGACTGTTGATTCGCATTGCGCCGGCTTGAGGACGAAATGAGCTTTTCCAGCTACCACCTCTACTTCGACGACCTCGAAATCGGCCAGGAGTGGGTCTCGGGCGGGCGAACGATCACCGAGGCGGACATCGTGAACTTCGCCGGGTTCAGCGGGGACTTCAACCCGATTCACATCGACCACGAGTTCGCGAAAGGAACTCCGTTCCGCAGGCCGATCGCCCACGGGTTCGGCATCTTCTGCATCGCGAGCGGCCTGGGCGTGATGACGCCGCCGGTCCGCACGCTGGCCCTGCTCCGCGTTCACGACTGGAAGTTCTCCCTGCCGGTGTTCCCCGGCGACACGATCCGCTGCCGCACTCGCGTGGTGGAGAAAACCATCCGCGGCCGCGGCCGCCGCGGCGAAGTGGTCTGGCACCGCTCGATCGTCAATCATGAAGACAAGATCGTGCAGGAGGGCGAAGTCGTGACGCTGATCGAATGCCGGACGCCGGCGAAGGCGGACGCGGGCGACGGTTCGTGAGGCTGTAGCGGAGCGGGTGGCGGCCGCGAGGCGGAAAGCCCGCCAGGCGGCGTTTCGGCCCGCGGTCCGGTCGTGTAGAGTTTCTCGAAGATGATCCTGCTCTTCCCCGATTCCGACACGCTGAAGCTCGCGCTGGCCGGCGGCATCGTCGGCCCGGACATCACGCTCGCGCCCGCCACGCTCACCGTGGACACGCAGGGCCGCCTCTACGTCGAGCCCGCCGCGGATCTCTCCCGCGCCACGATGAAGAACCTCGATCGCATCGGAGTGAAGGGAAGCAAGCGGCACGGCTCCAAGGTTCAGCAGACGGTCCGGAACTGGCTGCAGATCGTGCCGCTGCGAAAGGCCGCCGCCGAACCCAAGTTCTCCACGCAGGCACCCGTGCTCTTCGAGGTGGAAACCGGCGACGACCTCGCCACGCTCGCCACCGAGATGCTCCGGCTCGAGAACGACCGACAGTCGTTTCGCTGGATCGAATCGGAGAGCGGCACGCGGGCGCTGCTTCGCGTGCTCGGCCCGCCGTACTACACGCTGCTTCGCGCCATCGACTCCACCGCGTCCGGCACGCGCGGGCCGGTGCGAGCCTATCTCGAGCCGTCGCCGCGGGTCTGGATCGAGTACGGGTTCGAGCATCCGTTCGCCGCGCAGCTTCGGGCGCCGGAGGGGCAGTTGCTGCTGCTCCGTTCGCCGCGCACCTGGGACGTGCTGAGCGAAGAACCGTTCCAGGACGTGTACGATCTGCTGAGTTTCGATTTGCCGAAGGCCCCGGTCGGCTGGAACGAAGCGGCCGCGCCCGAGACGATCCGCGTGCCCTTGAAGCTGGCGCCGGGGAACGCGGCGGACGTGCCCGAACTCTGGGTGCTCCGCGAGAACGCGCTCGATCAACTGGACCAGTTCGTTCGCGACGCGGACGCCACGCTTCTGCAGCGGCTCACGTTCGCGGTGGCGACCGACTCCGCCGGCGCCATGCTCGCCGTGCTGCGGACGCGACCGTCGAAGCTTCCGCCCCCCGCACTCCTCTTCGAGAACGCGATCGGCTTCAAACCATTCTGGAAGCTGCCGAACCTGTTCCTCCCCACGAGCCGCCGGCTTCACCCCGCGCTCCGGCGCGACGCCGTGCGACGCCTCCTCGCGGACGACCCCGATCAGGTGGTGTGGCTGCAGCCCGGCGCGAACTGCGCGTTCACCCCCGAATCGGTGCCGGACAAAGCCTTCCGCCCGCTCGAAGACTGGGTCGACTACGTGATCGAGTCGCACCGCGACCCGCTCGCGACGTGGATCGAGGCGACGCGGTTCGACTTCGATTCGTTCGCGTGTACGGAGCCGACGAGCCCGCCGCCGAAGCCGCCCGAGTTTGAAGCGGCGCCGCCCCGCGAGGTGAAATCGACTTCGCCCGCCGCCGCGCCCGCGAAGCCGGCCAGGCTCAAGCCGTCCGCCGCGCCGCAGGCGGAACTCGTTTCCGCGCCCGAACCGCCGCCCCCGAACCGGTGGCGGATCATTCGCGAGGAACTGGAGGAGGCCTTCCTCGCGGTGGAAGGCCCGCTCGACGCTCCGGCCCGCCGCGATCTGTGGGCGAAGCTCGCCGAGGCCAACGCCGGAGAAGGAACGCCCTTCGAGGCCGCGCTCTGCTGGATGAACGCCCTTTGGTTCGACCCCGAGACGACTCCACGCGAGTGGTTTCTCGCCGAATTCCCCGGCGGCACGGCGGACGCCAAGGAGTTCGATCGGCGGCTGAACCAGCGAAAGCCGACGATCGAGGACCTGCGGTCGTTCGTGGTCCTGTTCCTGTACGCGGCCGAGGAACGACCCGAGTGGTTGCCCGAGTTCCTCCCCAAAGTGCAGGCGTACTTCGAGGCGAACGAGGCGTCCATGCCGGTGCGGGCGGTCTGGCTCGTCGCCATGGCTCAGGCCGAACTCAAGGATCGCGACGTGCTCGGCCTCGCCCGCGTCCGCGATCGCCTCCTGCTTCGGCTTCTCGAAGAAGGGCTCATCGCCAACCGGGACCTGCCGACGTTCCTGCAGTTCGAGCGCAAAGACTCGGAGCGCATCCGGTACGCCCGCGAAAAGGCTCTCGAGATGCACCGCGCCGTGCGGGCGTGGACCGAGCACGTCGCGGTGAACCTGCCGTATGTGGACCTGATGTTTTCCTTCGCGTTGGCCCGGCTCGGCGAGCAAACCGCGGCCAAGGCCCTGCTCGAAGACGCCCGCCAGGTGATGGAGACGCCGCTCGCGTGGCCCCCGCGGGACACGAAGGACGAGTTCGCCCTCATCGCCGCGATCACTTGCAACTACACGTTCAAGGCGTTCCAGCATCGCATCCGCCAGGCGCTCGGAGACTCGCCCGCGGGTCTCGGCCTCGGAGCCGACCTCGCGGAGGAACTCGACGCGATCGGCAAGAAGGGCCGCACCGCCGAGTTCGACGTGGTCGGCCCGCACAACAACAAGTTGAATCCGTTCGCCCGCGCGGACTATTTCATCCGCCGGCTCATGGAACAGTCTCGCATCCTCGAATCGTTCGGCTCGCAAAACCCGTATGTGACTTCGGGGAATCGGGCGGACGAGAGCGCGAAGGCCCGCACCGAACTGATCAAGATCGCGGACAAGGCGCGGTTCGTGAACTTCGTTCGCCGCCAGTATCAGAACGGCGTGCCGAACACGGATCTGAACGAGTTCCGCATCGATCTGCTGCACGACGCGATCCCGCTCGCTCCGGTGCGGGCGGGCGAAGAGTTCACCGTCGAGTTGCTCGGCCGCGTGCTCGTGGAACTCGATCCGGCCCGCCTCGCGGTCGCGATCAAGTCGTTCCCGCCGACCACGGCCGAACTTCATGGCCGGCTCCTCGAGCGGTCCCTCTCGCTGGCCGCGCACTTCAATCGTCCCGAACTCGTACAGAAGCTCGCGGACCGCTTCATCGAGCTGATCCGCGTGAAGTCCGACAAGTACCGGGTGAAGCTGATCAATGTCGTGGATCGCCAGTGCTTCCGCACGCTGATCAAGCTCGGATTCCGCGATCAGATTCACCGCATCCTGCTGGCCATCGAGTCCGCGTGCTTCCAGGCCCACCGCTCGTTCGCGGACCTGAAAGCGAATCACGCGGATCGCAAGACCTGGCCCGCGGTCGTGCAGTCGTTGCTGAGCCTCGCGGGCGGATCGGCCTCGATCGGCCGCGGCCTTCAGCATCAGCCGATTCTCCACGAAGCTCGCGCACTGCTGCTCGACCCCGAATCCGCGATCGTCTCCACGCCCGAATACGCGGAACTGGCCCGAGCCTACGTGCGCGCCATCTCGAAGGGCTCGGCGGAAGTCGGCCTGCCGCTCATCATCGAGCTGTTCCGAAAGATGCCGTCCCGGAAGATCGCGAACACCTCCACCACGAGCCCGTACTATTCGTGGCACCACTTGAATCTGGTCGAGGAGACATGCTTCGCGTTGACGAGCGACGCGTTCGCGCTCGGGCCTTCGGCCAAGCGATGGCTGGACGAAGACGAGTATCTCGTGCGGCAACGCATCCACGCGGACATGGAGCGGCTCAGTCCACCACGTTCTCGTTCCGTGGGCGGGCGCTGAACTCGAGTTTCACGGCCACGACGCGGAGGCGGGCCGTGCCGCCGCGGAGGATCACCGCGACGCCGAGGCCGTTGCCGATCGCGAAGTTCGTGCCCGGAACCAGCGTGCCGAGGAACTTCCGCAGCCGGTATTCCTTCATCTCCGCGGTCGGGTGAAACTCGAGGCTCGCGAGTTCCTGCACGTTCTCGGGGTTCTGCGAAGTGTCCGCGAAGCGGAAGAGTTGAAGCCGGCAGGACGCGCCCTTCGGGTCGCCTTCGAGGGCGGCGTTCACGATGAAGGTGTAGTCGCCGCCGCGGCCGGACCGCATCCCTTGGGCGATGATGGCGCGGCCGTCGCGTTCGACTCGCAGCAAGGCGCCGCGGTCGTCGCAGGTCACGCCCGGAGTCGCACGCCAACCCTTCTCCCGGCTCGGCGGCGAACACGGCGACAGCTTTTTCCATGCGAAGTCGAGATCGAGCAACTTGCGGTCGTCGTAGGGCGGCACGAACGAGACATCGCCTTCCGCGACCTGCAGTTTCTCCGGCGGGCGATCCCCCAGCACGCGATACAGCGGCTCGCCTTTCGTGATGTGAACGGGGCGGTTCGTCTTGTCTTTGAACATGGCGTGATGATCGACGCCGAGCAGGTGGAAAATCGAGGCGGTGAGGTCGTGGGGGCGGATGGGATCGGCGACGGGCATGGCGCCGGTCTTGTCGCTGGCGCCGAGGAGGGCGCCGCCGCGAACGCCGGCTCCGGCGAGAGCCATGCTGAAGACGCGGCCCCAGTGATCGCGACCGCCCGCGCCGTTGATTCGCGGCGTGCGGCCGAATTCGCCCACGGCCACCACGAGCGTCTCGTTCAGCAATCCGCGTTGTTCGAGGTCCTCGATCAACGCGGGGAACGTCACGTCGAACTGCGGAGCGAGGCAATCCTGGAGGCGATCCGCGTTGCCGGCGTGCGTGTCCCACATCGGGTTGTCCACGGCTTCGTCGCCGCTCTCGCGTGGCCAGTTCACGTGTACGAGGCGCACGCCGGCCTCGATCAGGCGGCGGGCGAGGAGCACGCTTTGGCCCCAAGTGTGCCGGCCGTAACGGTCGCGGGTCGCCGCGGTCTCGCGAGTCAGGTCGAAGGCTTCCCGCGCTTTGCCGCTGGTCACGAGGTCGAAAGCGTGGTGGCTGAGGCGATCCCATGCTTCTCGCGGGCCGCCGCTCTCGGTGAGCTTGCGATGGCGATCGAGTTGAGCCAGCAGATCGTGCCGGCGATCGAACCGCGCCAGGGAGATGTCCGGCGGGAGGCTCACGCCTTCGATCCGATAGTCGGAGCCGGCCGGATCGCCGACGAAGCGTTCCGGCTCCCATTGCTTCCCGAGGAAGCCCGCGGTTTGCCCCGCGGGCGTGACGCTGTCGTTGAGCCGCATCACGTCCGGAATCCAGACGCTCGTGAGCGCCGGCAGCCGCTCGCTCGGCTTCACCATCTTGAGCACGCTGCCGATGTACGGCCAATCGCTCGGCTTGATCTGCCGGGCCGAACCGGGCCCATACGGGTACCCGGTGAGAATCCAGTAGCCGCTCACGTCGTGGTTGTCGTCGTCCGTGTGAAGCGAACGGACGACGGCAAGTTTGTGGGCGATGCGGGCCGTGCGCGGGAGCAGTTCGCAGAACTGCAGGCCGGGCACCGTGGTGCGAATGGGTTTGAACGGCCCGCGAATCTCGACCGGCGCGTCCGGCTTGGGGTCGAACGTCTCGTGTTGCGGAGGGCCGCCCTGGAGCCAGAGGAAGATGACGTTCTTGGCCCGGCCGAATGTGTCCGCCCCGAGTTTGGCGGCGAGTTCCGGAGCGGCGGCGCTCGGCGTGTCGCCGCGGAGCACGGCCGGCAGCGAGAGCCCGCACAGGCTCAATCCGCCGACGCGGAGCCACTCGCGGCGGTGCGGGCTTGCACACGGTGGCAACGGGAGATCGTGAAGGGAGAGCATCGTTCTCGATTATGCCCGAGTCCGAACCCGAACGCCAGCCTCACGACGAGGGTGCGCCGATGGTTTTTGGCGAAGCCCAAACTGGGTGGCCCCAGCATCCAGTCGGTGCTCCTTCCGAGGGTGGCGAGGTTCGAAGTAAATTGCCCCCGAGTTGGAGCACGGCTGGAAGCCGGGGCCACCCAAGAGCGGCTCCGCCGCCAGATCTGTCGGCACACCCCACGACGATTGCCATTCAACGATTTCCCTCCAACGCTTATCCTGAGAGCAGGAGGACTCGTGGGATGAGCGCACTGGCTTTGGAACCGCCGGCGGAACGCGTCGAGCACACGCACCGGAAGATCGAGAACGTCAGCGGGCGGCTCGGGATGTGGCCGTCCAACGTCGTGCTCGCGCGCACCGGCCTGCCGTGGAATCGGCGGCTGGCGAAAGCGGCGCTCTTCATTCCCCGCATCCGTCACTGGGAAGAGCAGTTCCTCAAGCTGAACGACGCGGACCTGCTCGCCGAGAGCCGGAAACTCCGCGGCAAAGCCCGCGGCAAGTTCAACCTGGACAAGCTCCTGCCCGAGGCGTTCGGCCTCTGCTCCGTCTCGATCCAACGCGTGCTGAACATCCGTCCGTTCGACGTGCAACTCGCGGCCGGAGCGGTCATGCACTTCGGCGGGCTCGTCGAACTCGCCACGGGTGAAGGAAAGACCGTCACCGCGTCCGCCCCGGCGTTCCTCAATGCGCTCGTGGGCAAGGGCGTACACGTCACCACCGTGAACGATTACCTCGCGAAGCGGGACGCGGAGTGGATCGGGCCCGTGTACGAGAAGCTCGGCCTCACCGTCGGCGTGCTTCAACAGAAGATGGAAGACGGCCCGCGAAGCGACGCCTACAAGGCGGACGTGACCTACGGCACCGCCTCCGAGTTCGGGTTCGACTTCCTCCGCGATCGCCTCAAGCTCCGCGGCGGCCAAGTGCAGGCCGCCCCGTTCTGGGCTCCGTTCATGCCTGGCGGCTCGCCCGCCAAGCTGGACCCGCGCGTGCAGCGCGCCCTGCACTACGCCATCGTGGACGAAGCCGACTCCATCTTCGTGGACGAAGCCAAGACGCCGCTCATCATCGCCAACCCCACGCGGGTCGCCGAGCCGGACGAGCAAGTCGTGTTCACCTGGGCGGATCAGATCGCCCGCGAAATGAAACGCGACGAACACTTCACCCTGAACCTCAAGAAGGACAAGATCGAGATCTCCGACTCCGGCCGCTACATGATCCGCTACTCGAACCCGCCCACCGGGAAGCACGCCAAGGCGATGGACAAGCTGCTCGAAAGCGTCGAGAAGGCGCTCCAAGCGCACTACCGCTTCGGCCGCGACCAGCACTACATGGTGAACAAAGAGAACAAGATCGTCATCATCGACGAAGGCACCGGGCGGCCGATGCCGGACCGCCACTGGCGGGACGGGCTGCACCAGGCGGTCGAGGCGAAGGAACGCGTGCAGATCAACATGCCCTCGGACCACGCCGCGCAGATCACGTTCCAGAACTTCTACCGGCTGTACACGAAGCTCGCCGGGATGAGCGGCACCTTGCTCCCGAACTTCTGGGAGTTGCGGAAGGTGTACCGCCGGTGGACGAGCAAAGTGCCGACGAACAAACCGAGCAAGCGCGAGGTGCTTCCGGACAAAGTGTTTCCCACCGAAGACGCGAAGTTCGACTTTGTGGTGAAGAAGACGCAGGAGATGCTTGCGAAGAACCGCCCCGTGCTGATCGGCACGCGAACCGTGGACGCGTCCAAGAAGCTGAGCGCGAAGCTCACGATCGCGGGCGTGGTGCATCGCGTGCTGAACGCGGAACAGAACGAGGGCGAAGCCGAGATCGTGTCGCAGGCCGGGCAGCCGGGCACCGTGACTGTGGCGACGAACATGGCGGGCCGCGGCACGGACATCAAACTGGGGCCGGGCGTGGCCGAAGCCGGCGGGTTGCACGTGATCGGCACCGAACGACACGAGGCCGAACGGGTGGACCGCCAACTCCAGGGCCGCGCCGGCCGCCAAGGAGACCCTGGCTCCGCCCAGTTCGTGCTCTCGCTCGAGGATCAACTGCTGGAAGGGCTCGGCGTCGCGAAGCAGGACGAACTCCTGGCCCTCGGCAAAGCCGGCGGATCCCGCGACTGGGATCAATACGCCCCGCTCTTCCGCCAGGCCCAAGTCCGCATCGAAAAGAAGCACTACAAGCAGCGCCTCGACCTGATGAACTACGACAAGCACCGCCAGGAAATGCTCCAGGACATCGGCGCGGACCCCTACGTGGATTGAGCGTCACACGGGGGTGCAGGACACGGTTCGCGATTCGAGAAGAATGCCCTTTGGCGAAGGATCCAGCAGCCCCCACCTCTCCCCGCTGGGGAGAGGTCGCCGTTCTCGATGCGGATGCATCGAGAACGGCGGGTGAGTAACTGTGGCGGACGTCAAGCCGTTTTTGGCGT
>Ga0169931_10001045_pt1 | contig 45683 bp, 32 predicted proteins | sample Kivu_15m_20L_FD_129675 | JGI IMG/M metagenome (GOLD analysis project Ga0169931, IMG submission 129675) | Freshwater microbial communities from Lake Kivu, Western Province, Rwanda to study Microbial Dark Matter (Phase II) - Kivu_15m_20L... | ecosystem: Environmental > Aquatic > Freshwater > Lake... | reverse complement strand
GAGGCCTGCGCCTGCTCCGCAGTCTGGTCTCGACTCGGCCACCCTCTCCCCGCTGGCGCGGGGCGAGGGCAGGCGCGATTCGCGCACCGGTTTCGCTTCACGCGCGTTGAGGCTTCACACGGATCCGACGCGCGCCGCCCTCGCCCCGCGCCAGCGGGGAGAGGGCAGCGAACGAAGCAAGCGGGTGAGGGGCCGCGACACGACTATTGGGGCTACGCGCGCCCACAGTTTTTTCCGCTCGCTCGAAGCCCTCTGAAACGACACGAACCGCCGAGCGCGTCTCTCCGCAGACGCGCCGGCGGTTCGGTCCCCGGTGAAGAGGCAACCGGGAGTGCCTACGCCGCGTCCGTCCGGCGGCTGGCGAACAGCATCGCGATGCCCGCAGCGACCGCCGCGAAGCCCACATACGGGTTCAGGAAGATCGTGTGCGGCTTCTTCACGTCGATGCTAAAGAAGCCCGCATCGACCGCGCGCTCGGTGGTAGTAATGGTGATCGTCGGAACCGCAAGAGCCACGATGCCGACGATGATGAGCACGATGGCGAGGAGGCGCATGGGGAAACTCCTTGTGTGGTGCGTGGTGATGGCCCGGTCTCGAAGCGGGGTTGGAAGTGCGAAATGCAACCGGCGTGCCATTTCGCCGCGCGCTTGCGCCGCAAGCGAATTTCGCTTCCGCTCGCGGGGCGAACCGGTGTAGGCTGATCGCGGGTGCCGGGGCGCACGCACCACCGTGCGCGGCGGTGCGCACACCGCACATCAACGAAAGGGACGGTGGCAGTTGGCGCTTCGTCACGAAGGCGAATACTCCTACGGCGACGGCCCCGCCGACATCTGGGAGTATTTCGTGTGGTTCACGCGCAACTCGCCCGAGCCGGTGAAGCACTGGCGACAGGCGATGTGCCGCTGCGGGGGCGCGACCTTCAGCGTGGCCGGGAACGAAGAGTGCGGGCAGTACCAGCGCACCTGCACTTCGTGCGACGACGAATACATCTTCTTCGCCAACGAGTGGACGAAACCGAAGCAGTTGCGCACGGACATCCCAATAATGGAGTGCATCTGCCTCGGCGAAGAGTTCGAGGTAGTCGGCGTGACGGCCCCGTTTCTCGAAGACTCGAACAGCGCGAAGTGGTTCTACCTCGGCATGCGGTGCGTCGAGTGCGGCTGCCTCGGGTGCTACGCCGAATGGATCCCGCGCTACAACGATGCTGCCGCGTACTTGGACATGCTGTAGCGAACACGAGGGCTTCCCATTCGCCAACTGCTCGATCCGTGGGACGCACCCGACGTACTCGAAGAGTTCGAGGCGCGGCCGGACTTTGAAGCGCGCTGGCGGGGCTTTCTCCGCGACTGCACCAGTTTGGTCGTCCCGCTGTTGCCGCCAGAGTTCGTGCAGATCGCTTGCCAATTCAGTCTCGTCGCGGACGCCTTTGATTGTGGGCGGGCCGATCTTGATGCACTAATTGCCATTGGAACTGAATTGTGGCAGTTTCACCAAGCACGCCGCGATTCAAGTCAACCAACAGAACTGGCGCGCCTCCGCGTTATGGTGGGGCGATTGTGGAAGCACGCTCCTCGACAGTGGCACGAGTCCGCTTGGCGTTTCCTTCACGACCTCGACGACAGTGAGGTTCCCGAATCGCAGTGGTTCCCATTGCTGTTGAAGCGGTTTGAAGGCTTGGTGAGCGGGCCGGCGAATCCGGCGTAGGCGGTCGCTTCGCGCCGCGACTTGACCAATCCCCCCGCGGCCGTATCCCATCAGCGATTTCGCACGCTCCCCACACAGGCAGACCACACCCGATGAGCACCATTCGTGCGTTGAAGGCCCGCGAGATTCTCGACAGCCGCGGCAACCCCACGGTCGAAGTCGAAGTTCACCTGTGCGGCGGCAAGTTCGGCCGCGCCGCGGTGCCCAGCGGGGCCAGCACCGGCGCGCACGAAGCCGTCGAACTGCGCGACGGCGACAAGAAGCGCTACCTCGGCAAGGGCACGCTCAGCGCCGTCCGCAACGTGCTGGACACCATCGCCCCCGCGCTCACCGGGCACTGCGTCTTCGACCAACCCGGCCTCGACCGCAAGATGCTCGAGTTGGACGGCACCCCGAACAAGGGCAAGCTCGGCGCGAACGCCATTCTCGGCGTGTCGATGGCCGCGGCGCACGCGGCCGCGAACGAACTCGGCCAACCGCTGTACCGCTATGTGGGCGGCACCAGCGCGTGCGTGCTGCCGGTCCCGCTGATGAACATTCTGAACGGCGGGAAGCACGCCGACAGCACCGTCGATTTCCAAGAGTTCATGATCGTGCCCGTCGGCGCGAAGAGCTTCCGCGAAGGGTTGCGCATGGGCGCGGAAGTGTTCCACAGCCTCAAGAAGGTGCTGCACGACAAGCACCTGAACACCGCGGTCGGCGACGAGGGCGGGTTCGCCCCGAACATCCCGTCCGCGGACGAGGCGCTCGCCACCATCTCCAGCGCCATCGAGAAGGCCGGCTACAAGCTCGGCACCGAAATCTGCTTCGCGCTCGACGCGGCCTGCACGGAGCTGTACGAGGAAGCCAAGCACCAGCACAAGAAGGAAGGCTACTGCTTCTTCAAGAGCGACCCCAAGAAGGTCATTTCGAGCGACGAAATGATCGACCTGTGGGCCGGGCTGTGCGCGAAGTACCCGATCATCTCGATCGAAGACGGTCTCTCGGAAGACGACTGGGCCGGCTGGCAGAAGCTCACGGCCAAGCTCGGCGCGAAGGTGCAACTCGTCGGCGACGACCTGTTCGTGACCAACACGCAGCGCCTGAAGCGCGGCATCGCCGAAGGCTGCGGGAACAGCATTCTGGTGAAGGTGAACCAGATCGGCACGCTCACCGAAACGCTGGACGCGGTCGAAACGGCGAAGCGCGCCAAGTTCACGGCGATCATGAGCCACCGCAGCGGCGAGACCGAAGACGTGACCATCGCGGACCTCGCGGTCGCCACGAACTGCGGGCAGATCAAGACCGGCAGCGCGAGCCGCACCGACCGCATCGCGAAGTACAACCAACTGCTCCGCATCGAAGAGCAACTCGGCGCGTCGGCCGTCTACGGCTGGGAACTGCGGAAGTAGTGGGCAGTGGAAAGTGGTCAGTGGTCAGTTTTGGTTGCACAGGGTGCGCTGCGCGACCCTGTGCTTCGAGATGGAACCCTTTCAGGGTTCAAAGCCGTCTTCTGCATTTACCCCGAAGGGGTTGTATCCCACAGCACAGGGTCGCGCAGCGCACCCTGTGCAACCAAAACTGACCACCGACAACAGACCACTGACCACGAGTCAATCATGTTCCTGACCGATCCGCCGGCGTCGCTGTACTACGTGTTCGCGGCGGTGCTGATCGTGACCGGGCTGGTCGCGGTGCAGAAGCAGGACCGGCGCGCGCTCGCGGCGTTCGGGGCGGCGTTCCTGCTGGTCGCGGTGTTCTTCCTCATCGACAAGCTGAACGAAAGCCCGCGCGAAGAGGCCGAGCGCCGGGTTCACTTCATGGCCGCTGCCGCGACCGTGCAGAACCCGGACGCCTTCTGCGAGCACCTCGCGCCGGAAGTGGAACTGCACACGACCGGCGGCTCGCCGGTGAAGAAGGGCCGCGAGGACCTGCGCGCCGGCGGGTTCTGGGGGCAGTTGCGGTTCATGGGCGCGAACGTGCGCGTGTGGGACTTCGGCCGCACGGACGTGAAAGAGATCGACGAGAACGAAATCGAAATCGGGTTCATGGCGCGCGGGGCGGATAGCAGCGGAAAGATGTTCCCGTTGTACGGCCGCGCGACGTTCCGCCGGCAGCAAGACGGGCAATTCAAGCTCACGGTGTTCAAGAGCTTCAACGCGGTGAGCCGCAAGGAGCCGCAGACAATCCCGAACTTCCCGTGAGCGCCCCGGCGACTTGAGCCGTTCTCCCCCGCACTCCCGATTCTCACGCGCGCCGCGGCGAACCTGAGCGGCCGCGCGGCGCGCGGCGGTTCTGCCCGTCGCGCCGCGCGCCGCCCCACTCCGGGGGGCACTTCCGCGCGCGATCCGTTTGCACGCGGGCCGTTCGCGGGCGATGGTAACGAAGGTTACAAGTGCCGCGCACTTCAACCGTACAAGGAGGTCCGCTGTGAAGGTGCGTACTCTGTTCTCGCTCGCCGTCGCCGCCGGCATCACCGGGCAAGCCACGGCCGCCAACCCGCCGGCCCCGCTGCCGGCCCCCGTCGCGAAGGTCAACCCGAACCAAACGCTCGCCGACGACGTGGCCTACAAGCTGCGCTCGACCGGCAACGCGGCCGGTGCGGACATCGGCATCAGCGCCCAAGAGGGCATCGTCACGCTGAGCGGCACCGCGAAGGACGCGGCGCAGAAGGCGAAACTCGTCGCCGACGTGAAGGCCGTGACGGGCGTCGTCGTGGTGCGCGACGAAATCCGCGCGCTGACGCCGGGCGTGGTGCAGGTGCAAGGCCCCGGCCTCGCCCCGCTCGCGCCCCTCGGCCCGACCGGCGCGCCGTTCGGTGCGAACCCGCCGCAAGGCGGGATCAACCCGATCGTGGAACCGGCCCCGCTCGGCATCCCGGGCCAAGCGGCCCCGGACCTGCAAGCCCCGAACCTGCCGCCCTACGCGTGGCCGACCTACGCCCCGTATAACAACTTGAGCCGCGTCGCGTACCCGGAAGCGTACCCGTACAACGCGTTCCCGTTCATCGGGCCGTTCTACCCGTTCCCCAAGGTGCCGCTGGGCTGGCGCAAGGTGACGCTGGAGTGGGACGACGGCCACTGGTACCTCGGCCGCAAGTCCACCCCGCAAGACTACTGGCGCGTGAAGTTCTGGTGATCGAATAGCACGCAGCGAAGAGCGGGCAGTGAGCAGCGCGAGTTGCTCGCTGCCCGCGTTCGTTTCGGGTATGATGTGAGCGGTTCTCACCAGTTGGAGGAGCGGCCGTGACCGCGACCGACCGCGACGAGCGCCTCGCCGACGACGAGCGCCGCGCGCTCACCGTGTACGACGCACTCGTGCGCCCCGCGCTGCGCCCCGAAGACGACGGGAAATATGTCGCCATCGCCTTCGAGCGCGACGCCTTCGAGATCGACGCCGACGACTACACCGCGATCAAGCGGTTGCTCACGCGGCACCCCGGCGCGCGGGTGTGGCTGACGCGCGCCGGCCGCGCCACCGCCTACCGAATCGCGCGGGCGGTGCCGTCGTGATTGCGGGCACCGTGAACGCGCGACTCGAGGCCGAAGTGCGATTGAAAGTGCGCGGCCATTCGGGCGCTGAAGCCGAAGTGCCCGTCCTCATCGACACGGGTTTCACCGGCACGCTCGCACTGCCCGCAACTGTAACAACGGATTTGGCGCTCGCCCCGCTGTCCGGCGGTTCCGCACAGCTCGCCGACGGGACGACGCGCCGGTTCGACACGTTTAAAGCGGCAATCGAGTGGAACGGCGTGTGGCGCGGCGTCGTCGCGTCCGTTCTCGGCGACGAAGCGTTCCTCGGCATGGCGCTGTTGAGTGGGTTACAGTTGCGCGTCGAAGTTGTGCCGGGCGGTGCAGTCGAAGTTGGCGCGCTCCCGTGGTCGGACGGGGAGTAACGCGGCGCGATTGGCCTTCCCCAACAGCAGGCGTTTCGCACAATACGCTCATTCGGACGGACCACCGCACTTTCAGTCAGCAGGTACGGGATGAAAGCGACCCGCACGGGCGACGGCGAACGCTCACTCGCCGTGTTCATCGACTTCGAGAACATGGGCCTCGGCTTCAACAACCGGCGCGACCGCTTCGAGATCGCCAAGGTGCTCGAGCGCCTCGTCGAGAAGGGCAAGATCGTCTGCAAGAAGGCGTACGCCGACTGGTCGCGGTTCGGCGGCTACACCGGCGCGCTGCACGAGGCCGCCATCGAACTGATCGAGATCCCGCGGCGCGGCGTCACCGGCAAGAACTCCGCCGACATCCGCCTCGTGGTGGACGCCATCGACCTCGCCTACTCGAAGGACCACATCGACACGTTCGTGATCGTGTCCGGCGACAGCGACTTTTCGCCGCTCGTTTCCAAGTTGAAGGAACTCGGCAAGCACGTCATCGGCCTCGGCCTTTCGGACGCGACCTCGGACCTGCTGCGCGACAACTGCGACGAGTTCATCTATTACGAAGACCTCGACCGCGCGCCGATCATCCCGGTCGCGGTGAACGAGCAGTTCCCGGAGAAGAAGCGCAAGGTCTTCTCGCTCCTGCTAGACACCTTGCTCGCGCTGCGGCGCGAGAACAAGGAAGTCATTTATTCGTCGATGCTGAAGGACACGATCAAGCGCAAGAAGCCGTCGTTCAACGAGGGCTACTTCGGGTACCGCACGTTCAGCGAACTGCTCGAAGACGCGGAGCGCGAGGGACTGCTGGAACTCGAGAAGCACAAGACGAGCGGCATGTACGTCGTGACGCGGTTCGGCCTCGAACTGAAGAGCGGGCCGGTTCCGCAGCCGCAGCCGCGCCCGGCGCGCGCCGAACCGCCGAAGCCGGTGCAACCGCCGGAGCGCCGCGTGGTGCAACTGCCGCCGCCCGCGCCGAAGCCGATCGCGCCGCCCGCGGTCGCCGCGCCGAAGCCGCTCCCGGCACCCGCACCGAAACCGGTCGCGCCGCCGCCACCCAAGCCCGCGCCGAAGCCCGCGGACGACGACTTGCCTCTGGGCCGCGCGCTGATGGAAGACTTCGACGAGTTGGACGAAGATTCGCCGCTGGAAGTGCCGAGCTACGGCGTGCCCAAACCGCCGGTGAAACCGGCCGAGAAGCCCAAGCCCGCGCAACCGGCCAAGGAGCCGAAACCGGCGGCGCAGAAGCCCGCGACCGCGCGCGAGCCGAAGCCCGCCGCGAAAGCGAAGCCCGCGGCGAAGGAGCCGAAACCGGCCACCACGAAGCCCGCCCCCGCGCGCGAGCCGAAGCCGCCAGCGAAGCCCAAGCCCGCCCCGCCCCTCGACGACGACGACTTCGGCGCGGGGTTGGACGTGTGACCCCGGGACCGCGGCCGTCTCGGCCGCGCGTATCGTGTGTGCGGAGTAGGCCCATTAACCGCGTCGCGCCCTGCGCTGCTGTGCGCGGGCGGCCGAGACGGCCGCGGTCCCGGGATCACTTCGGGACTTGCAGCGATTCCACTTCCGGCAGGTCTTCGAGCGCGTTCAGCGCGAACGCTTGCAGGAACTTCTTCGTCGTGCCGTACAACTGCGGCCGGCCGAGCGAATCGTGCTTCCCGGCGACGCGCACAAGCCCCTTCTCCATCAACTGCCGCACCGCGTCGCCGCACGCGACGCCGCGCACCTTCTCCATGTCGGCCCGCGTGATCGGCTGCCGGTACGCGACCACCGCGAGCGTTTCCAGCACCGCGGGCGACAGCTTCAGTTCGTGCCCGGTGCGTTTCAGCCGCGCGAGCCACGGGTGAAACACCGGCCGCGACAGCAACTGATACCCGCCCGCGATCTCTTCCACCTGAAACGCGGAGCCGTCCGCGTCGTACAGTGCCCGCAGGCGGTCGATCTGCGCGCGCGCTTCGGCCGCGTCCGCAAGCCCCGCGACTTCTGCGAGCTTGCGCGCCGCGAGCGGTTCGTCGGCCATCAGCAGCACCGCTTCGAGGCGCGCGAGTTTGCCGTCGCGGGCGTGCGGGGCGTGTACCTCCGGTTCGCTCGCGCCGCCGCGCGCGCGCAGCGCGAGCGGCAGCGGCGCGTTCCCGATGCGCGCCGTGAAAGGGCGCGCGGTCGCGGTGCCGAATCGCAATCGCAGGTGGTTCATCGCTTGTGGAACGCTTCGCGTGCGCCGGGTACACTAAGTTCGTGCGCCCGGCCGGAACCGAGGTAGCGAGAATCTGCGGCGCTACGCCGCGGGTGGATTGTAGCCTGTGCCCGACACAGCGCGAAGGCGGGGTGCGCCGCAGGCCGACGCACCATTGCACATTTCGGTGCTCTGAACCGAAAGTACCCCGGCCGGGCGCGCCCCTTCACTTTCACTCCGCCGGTTGTTCGCCGCGCGGCGCTCGCGTACACTTCCCCAACGGCCCGGCCGGGACCGAGGTAGCGAGAATCTGCGGCGCTACGCCGCGGGCGGATTGTAGCGTGTGCCCGACACAGCGCGAAGGCAGGCGCGGAGCTGGCAACCGCGCCCCACGTGCCTTGCGACGCGATGAACCGAAAGTACCCCCGGCCGGGCCTCTCTCACAGGTGAACCGACGTGCCCGAACTGTGGTCCGCGTTTCTGCCGCACCCGTGGAACCTCGTCGCCGCGGGCGTCGTCGCCGCGGCGCTGCTGTTCGGGTTCATCGGGCTGTCGGCGTTCCTCGGCATCTGGGCCGAGCGCAAGGTGTCCGCGCGCATCCAAGACCGTCTCGGCCCCACGCGCGTCGGCCCGTTCGGGCTGCTGCAATCGCTCGCCGACGGCGTGAAACTGATCGCAAAAGAAGACCTCGCGCCCACCGGGTCCGACAAGTTCTTGTTCAAACTCGCCCCGTATTTGGCCTTCTGCGCGAGCTTCTGCGGGTTCCTCGCGCTCCCGTTCGGCGCGGGGTTGGTCGCGCACGAACTGAACGTCGCGGCGTTCTTCATGCTCGCGGTGCTGTCCAGCGAAGTGTTCGGCGTGGTGCTGGCCGGGTACGCTTCCGCGAGCAAGTGGGCGCTGTTCGGCGGCGTCCGCGAAGCCGCGCAGGTGGTGAGCTACGAGGTGCCCCGCGCGATGTGCGTGGTGGTGCCGATCTGCGTCGCGGGGACGCTGAACCTGAACACCATCGGGAACCAGCAGGTCGGGTGGTTCTGGAACTGGGTGCTGTTCCACGACCCGTTCACGTTCGTCGCATTCTTCGTGTTCTTCGTGACCGCGACCGCGAGTTGCAAGCGCGCGCCGTTCGACCTCGCCGAAGCCGAGAGCGAGTTGGTCGCGGGGTTCCACACGGAGTACAGCGGCATCCGCTGGTCGTACTTTTTCCTCGCGGAGTACGGCAGCATGTTCGCGGTGAGCGGCCTCGCGACCATCCTGTTCCTCGGCGGCTGGCACACCGGGTTCCTGCCGTTCGAGCCGAGCGCCGAGTTCGGGTTCGTTCTCGGCAACCTGCTGAACTGCACCGTGTTCATCGGGAAGTGTACGCTGCTGGTGCTGGTAATGATCTGGATGCGCTGGAGCCTGCCGCGCCTGCGCATCGATCAAGTGATGATGACGTGCCTGAAATACTTCCTGCCGATTAGCTGCGTGCTGCTGGTGGGCGTGTGCCTGTGGCAACTGCTGGTGCCGGTGGGTGCGGCGCGACTTGTGAACTACGCGCTCGCGTTCGGCTCCGCGTTCGGAATACTGGTGCTGATGCTGAGCCTACTGCGACCGCTGCCGATGAACTCCGCCCGCGGCACGCTACCGGGCGCGTGGGAAGGGCGTTCGGTGAAGGGGTGAACGGCTTTCAAGTGTAGGTCGCTCGCTCCGCGAGCGACCATTCGCGATGTGCGCAGCGAATACGTGGTTGCAAGCGCCATTGGTCGCTCGCGGAGCGAGCGACCTACTCTTGGAAAACGACGCGGCCCGCCGATCTCTCGGCGGGCCGCTCGCGTTCGCGTCTACTTCCTAACCTGTGGTGTGGAAGGCTCACGGCACCGCCGATCTCCGAAATAGCTTTAGGGTTCGGAAACCGCGTCTCGCGAGGTTGCGCCAGCACCGAACCCTAAAGCTATTTCGGAGATCGATAGCGGTGCTGGAACAGCCTTCCTCGCGTGGTATGGCACAGAGTGCGCTCGGGCGACGCAACATCGCCCTGCTGCAAAGCAGCGAGCTAAACGCGAACACCACACTTGTACCCGCGGCGAATGCGAAGGGCAAGTGCCTTCCCGGGACCGCGGCCGTCCCGGCCGCACGCGCACAACGGCGCGGTGCGCGACTCGACACAACGGAATGCTCCTATTCGCGCGAAGCGTGCGGCCGGGACGGCCGCGGTCCCGGGGTTGGGTCACTCCGGCGGGCCGACGTACACGAACGGTGCCCAGAAGAACGGCGCTTCCCAGCCCTGCGTGCCGCGCACCTTGAGGCGCGCCGCGCGAAGTGCGTCCGCGTGCGGAAGGCCCTTCCCGTTCGACGGGCGCGCCGCGCCGAAGAACGCACCCATCAGTTCGGATGTCGCCCGGTCGTCCACGCTCCAACAGCTCGCCATCACGCCGCGCGACCCGGCACCGAGGAACGCGCCCGCGAGCGTCGCACCCGCTTCCATCGGCTTCTGCGGCCCCACGTTCGTGACGCACGCGCTCAGCACCGTTAGCTCCGTGCCGCTCAACTTCAGGCGCAAGATTTCGTGGAGCGTCAGGAAGCCGTCGTTCGCGGGATCGGCCGCTGAGCCGGCCGCGGGCGGGGCGAGCGCAACGGCGGCGAACGCGTTCCCGAATTCGGTGTCGGCGAACCCGTGCGCCGCGAGGTGAACGAACCGCTTGCCCGGTAGCGCCTTCACCACCGCGGCTTCGGTCGCAGCGGCCCCCTCGAACGCCGTCACGCGGTCGGTGGGGAAGAACTCGCGCACCTTCTTGCTTTCAACGGCCGTGTACGGCAGGCGCGGCAGCGCGTTCGAACCACTCGGGTACGCCGGATCGCCGACCGTGAGCAGTGCGTCCGCGTCCCACTTGCGCTCGCGCGCCAGCACCACCGCCAGAGCGGGAACCGACGGCGCGACGGCGATTGCGGGCAGTTCGTCCAGCACGAACTTCGGGCCGCTCGCGGTCGCGACCAAGAGCGCCTCGAACGGCACTTTGTGCAGCGCGCCGTCCGGCACGAGGAGCACGCGCGTCGCGCCGCTCGCGCTCAACTTCGCGCGCAGGGTGGCGGGCAGCACCGCGTCGCCGAGGTACTCGGGCACCACCGCGCGCGTCTCGGTCGCGGTCTTCGTGACCAAGAGCGCGCCGCGCGTCGGGCTGAACGCCGGGTCCGCGATCTGCCGCAGGTAGTTGCTCACCAGTCGGCCGCACACGGCGTCGGTGAGCGCGACCGTTTCGACCGCGGGCGCGCGCGCCGGGCGCTCCGGCTGCTTGCCGCTCGTCACCAGCACCGCGCCGCGAAACCCGGCCCGCGCCACCGCGCCTTCGGAACTCGGTTCGCCCGCGCTCTCCGCGATCGGTTTCGCGACGCCCAGCGGGAACACCTGTGGCGCTTCGGTGCCGACGCACAGCACCGCGAACGAGCGGTCGCGCCCGACCGCGTACACCAAGAGCGCGGCGTTCGCGTCGCGCGCGGTCTTGCGCACCTGCGCGAGCGCGGATTCGGCGAACGCCGGGTCGCTCAGCGCGCGCGTCAGCGGGTCCGCGTTCACGATCTCGCGCCACACTTCGGAGAATTCCTTTTGCGCGAGGTCAAGGTCTGCGAGCACCTTCTTCGCGCCCGCGTCGGTCGCGTCGGCCGGGAGCAGCATCGCTTGCGCGCGCAACCGCGACACCTCCCGCCGCGCGGCCGTTTCGCGCGCGAGCAGCGGAGCGCGCTGCGCGTCGGGCAAGCGGTCGCGCGGGTCCACCCCGGCCGCGAGCATCTGGTCCAACAGTGTGCGGCTGCGGCTGCGGACGAGCGCGCGGAGCAAGCCCTCGCCGTCGCCGTCGCGGGCGCACCACGAAACGAGCTGCTCGAACGCGGGCCCGAACTGCGCGAAGAACTGCGCGCGCTGCGCGGCCTCGCCGAACGTGTTCATCCGCGCCGCGTCGGCCACGTCGAACACTTCGGCCAACAATTTCTTGGCTTCGGCCCTCTGGCCCTCTTTGTCCGCGAGCGCCGCGAGCCGCCACAGCGTGATCGCGCGCGTGACCGGCGGGCACCGCGGCATCTTCGCTTGCGCCGCGCGCGATTCGTCGAAGCGCGAGCGGGCCGCGGCGGTGTCGCCGCGCAGTTCGGCGCACGCGGCGAAGTAGTTCAGCGACCGGGCGAGCACCAGCGAGCCGCCCTTGCGCTGGGCGTCTACGAGTTCGCCCCACGCGGCCTCGGCCGCGCGCAGGTTGCCGGCGCTCAGGTCGTTCAAGGCGCGCACGTGCTTCGCCGTGCCCCACAGGTAGCCGGACGAAAGCCCGTTCTTCGCGCACGCGGCCTCGATGCCCGGCACCAGCTTCAGCGCCGCGCCGTAATCTTCTTGGGCGACGTGCAACTCGGCGCGAACGGCGTCGACGAGCGCCGCGCTCACGTCGTCCGGTTCGGTGAACCCCGCGAGCACGCCCGCGGCCTCTTCGAGAGAGCGACTCGCGGGCGCGAGTTCGCCCTGTTCCTTGTAGAGCAGCGCGACGTTCAGCGCGAGGTTGAACCGCACCGGGTCCGCGGGCTTGCCGGCCGCGGCGCAGTGCGCGAGGCCCGCGCGGAAGTGGTCCATCGCGGCGGCGAAATCCGCCCGGCGCGCGGCCGAGACGCCGCGCAGGTACGACGCCTCCGCGAGCACCGCGTCCGCCGGCAGGGCGTGTTTCGCGTACAGGTCGGCGCACCGCACGAGGAGCGGGTCGGCCCTCTCCGGCGTGTCGCAGGCGAGTTCCGCGGTGGCGAGGTTCACCAGCACTTTGGGCAGCGACCGCAGGTTCGGGAACTTCGTGGCGTCGTGGTCGGCGAGCGCCGCGACCAGCGACTTGCGCGCCTCTTGGTACGCGGCCGTCATCAGTTCCAGCCCGCCGCGGTCGGCCCGCAGGCGCGCGTCCACGAGCGGGTCCCCGGACCAGCGCTCGCCGGCGCTCAGGGCGACTTCGAGCGCTTGGCGGAACTGGCGCGCCGAGCGACTCAGCGCTTGGAGCCGCACGAACGCGGCGAGCGGCCCGCCGGCGTCCGCGTCCGAACTCGGGGCGGCAATGGCGGCGCGGTACTCGGTCGCGGCCCGTTCGCGCAACTTGGCCGCGTCCGGCAGGCGCTTCGCGTTCACCGCGGCGGCGGCCCACTCCGCGAGCAGGTCGCCGGCGAGCAGTCTCCGCTTCTCGTCGTTCGCGCGGTGCAGCTCGAGCGCTTCGGCGAAGAGCGCCGCGGCCTCGTCGTACTTTCCCGCGCCGGCGAACAGTTTCGCGCGGGCGCGCTGCGTGTCGCGCCGCCCGCGCGGGTCGTTCAGTTTGTCGTGCAGGTCCGGGAGCGGTTCGAGCGCGGCCAGCGCGCTCGAAGGGTCGTTCAGGCGCGCGTGCGCGTCGGCGAGGAACCGCGCGGCGAGCACGCGCGCGGCCGCGACGTTGTCCCGCTCGGCGGCCGAGCGGGCGTCGCGCGCGGCCGCCTGCAGTTCGGTCCAGCGGTCGCGCTCGGCCGGGTCCTTGCGCAGCGCCGCGGCCTCGCCGCGCAGTTTCAGCGCTTCGAGCCGCTGCTCGGCGGGCAGCGCGCGCGCGTCGAGGGCCGCGCGCAGGTGCTCGTCGGCCTCCGCCGGGTACCCGAGGTCGAGCCGGCACTGGCCGCACAGGAGGTCGAGCGCGGCCCGCCCCGCCGGGTCGCGCACCTCGTTCAGCCACTTCCCGAACGGCTCGGCGAGTTCGAGCGCGCGGTCCGGCCGCCCGGAGCGCAGGTACAGGGCGAGCAGCCGGTTGTACGCGCGGCGCTTGAGGAACGGCTCGTCACTCGCGGTCGCGGCGCGCAACAGCGGCTCCGCTTCGCCGAACTTGTCGGCCGCGTACAGTTTCTCGGCGCGCTCGAGCGCCTCGGCCGCCGACGGCGGCTGAGCGAGTGCGAGCGAAAGGAGTGCGACCGCCGGCGTGAACATGCGAACGGCTCCGGACGACGGAGGATGGAGCGAGCAACGAGCCGCGAACGCGAGTGAGCGGCACTCACCGAGAGGCCGCTCACTCGCGTTCGCGGCTCGTCGAGCCAGAAGGCACAAGCACTACTTCGGCACGCGGAACCGCACTTCGGCTTCGGCCACGTCGCCGACCGCGGGTTGCGCACTCGCGCTCTTCAGCAGCGCGCCGCGCGCCGCGATGGCGACTTGTGTTTTCTCACCTTGCGACGGGAACACGGTGAACTTGCCCTCGGGCACGCCGGGCGGGAACGTTGGCGGCGCGCCGGTGGACGCCAGAATGCGCAACCGATCGAAGCCCGCCCCGTTGGTCGTGCCCGCCTCCACCCAATACTCTTTGTTCCCGGGTAGCACTCGCGGCACGCCGGCGCGGACGAGGTCGTCGGTTTCGTCTCTGTTGGGGAACAGTTTCGTCACCTTGCCGTCGGCGTCGAGCGACCAAATCGAAACGTGGCAGTCGCGGTCGGCCCTCACGGTGAAGCCGATCTTCGCGCCCGCCGGGAACACCAGCGAACCGTCCGCTTGCTTCTGCATGCCGGGCACCGACACCTCGAACGCGAGGCCGAAGTCGGCGCGGCCGACCGGGGGCCACTCGACCGCGGCCTTCGCGTCGGGTTGCTTCGCGTCGGGTTGCTTCGCCGTCTCGTCGGGCTTCTTGTTGTTGCTCAGCACGAACGCGACCGCCGCGACCGCCACCAGCACCGCCGCGACGCCGCCGAGGATCAGCGGCAACTTGCTCGCCTTCGCTTCGGGTTCGGGCGCGCGCGGCGCGGGAGCGGGCACCCCGGAGCCGCGCACGTTCTGCGTCGCCATGTTGTCGTGCGTGGGCACCGGGGGCGTGGTGGTGCTCAGGTCGTGCGCGGTGTTCAGCACCTGCGGCGAACTTAAACTCGGGGTGGTGCCCGACGGCAGGTGCGGCGCGTTCAGCCGCGCGATGGCAGGCGTACTGGCGGTGGAGGCGACCCGGTAGCGGTCCAAGATCGGCGCGAGCACTTCGGCCAGTTGGAGCGCGTCGGCGGGGCGCTCGGCGGGGGTCTTCGCCAAGCAGGCGAGGCACAGCGCGTTCAGATCGTCCGGCACGTCGGCGCGCTGCTGTTGCGGCGGAACCGGCATGTCGGTGACGAGTTTGATGAGCAGATCGGTGTAGCTGTCGGCGTGGAACGGGGGCCGGCCCGTCAGCAGGAAGTGGAGGATCGCGCCGAGCGCGTACACGTCGGCGGGCTTGCCCACGTCTTTGCTGTCGCGGGCCTGTTCGGGGGCCATGTAGTGCGGCGTGCCGAGCACCTGCCCGTTTTGCGTGAGCTGCGATTCGGTGGTCAGCCGCTTGGCGAGGCCGAAATCGGTGACGCGCGCGCGGCCGTCGCGGTCGATCAGCACGTTCGCCGGTTTGAGGTCGCGGTGGATCAGATCGGCTTGGTGCGCGTGGGCCACACCGGCGACGATCTGCGCGAACAGCGACACCACCTCGGGGATCGGAACCGGGAGCCGCCGTTCGACGTGCGCCTTGAGGTTCGGCCCGTCGATCAGCGCCATCGTGAAGTACGGTTTGCCGTCGATCTCGCCGGTGTCGTAGATGGGTACGACGTTCGGGTGGTCGAGCGCGGCGGCGGCTTGGGCCTCTTGCAGGAACCGCTGCGCGGAGTCGGCACCGCCGCCGGAGCCGAGCACCATCTTCAGTGCGACCACGCGGTCGAGGCCCGGTTGCCGCGCGCGGTACACCACGCCCATGCCGCCGCGGGCCAGTTCGCCGAGCAACTCGTACTTGCCGAAATTGTCCCCCACGGCCGGCGCGGGCACGTCGGGGAGCGTGTGTACGGTACCGGTGCCGCGCACGACCGTCGCATCGGCCCCGGCGCTGGAGTCGGCGAAACTGGGGTTACTCGCCCCGGCGTTGGTGTGAGTCAGGTCCGCGTCGCGCGGGTTCGGGCTGGTGCTCATGCTGTCCTCTCGAGTGGCTTCAGGCGCGCGCGGGCGGCGCGCGCGGTTGTTTCGGCTTTTGTCCGGCGGGTGCGGGCGTACACCGCGCCCGCGGCGGCGGCACCGGCGACCGCGCCGACCGCGGCCCACACGCGCCAATCGGTCCCGGCGTCCACATCGACCGGAGCCGCGACCGGGTCCGCGCCCGCGGCGGGCGCGAGCGCCGTCCCCGCCACCACTTCACGGGGCGGGGGCGCTTCGGCAAGTTCCACCGGCGGCGCGGGCACGTCCGCCGCGACCGGGGCCGCACCGAACTCGCCGCGGTACAAGCGGTCCAAGAGCGCGAAACTGTCGCCGCCGGAATCGCTGAACCCGGCCACCGGCAGCGACTGATCGAGCGGCAGCACCGGCGGGAGCGGGTGCTTCTCGCCGTCGCCGTAGATGGGCGTGAGTGCCGCCTCGCGCGGCCCGCCGGGGCTCGCGCCGTCGTCGGTCGGCGTCTGCGCGTCGCGCAGGTTCGTCGGCACCTCGACCAAGTTGAACGCGCCGATGCTCGCGGGCGCAACCACGATCCCCTCGTCTTCGAAATCCGCGTCGAAGTCGTCGTTGTCGACGAACTCGGACGTGCCCTCGTCCAGCTCCGACCCGGTCTCGCTGTCGAACTCCGCGTCGGCCCCTTCGTCTTCGAAGTCGCCGAACGAGGTCGAATCGTCCAGCACGACGGTAAACGACGCCGCGCTCACGGCTTCGTCGACGAGGCCGAGCGGCACCGCCACGTCGCGCACGATCGCGAACACCGTCATGCTGAACGTGCCGCCGGTCGGTGCCGCGAAACTCAACCCGGCGAGTTGCGCGGGATCGAGTACCCACATGCCGCCGCCGAGGTTCGTGCCCGCGCTGAGCAGCGCACCGTCCGGCACGCCCGTCACGAACACCGTCACGGTTTCCGAACCGTCCGCGTCCGCCACCGGCGGGAGGGCGATGTCGAGCGGAACGAGCGCCCCCGCGTTGCCGCTCGCGTCGGCCACCACGGGATCGAGCGGCGCGGCCACCGGCGCGAAACCCATCGGCACGATGTCGTCGAACGCCAACGGTGCGAACGGCAGCGGACCGAAAAGCGGCCCGTCGCGGAACTGGTCGCCCGGGCGGTTCACGAACCCCACTTCCAGCGGCAGCACGCCGGAGAAGAATTCGCTCCCCGCGGTGAACGTGATGACCCCCGGCGTGTCCAGCGCGGCCCGAAGCGTCGAGAGGTCCCCGGTGAGGACCACTTCGGTCGCGGTCGCGGACACCTCTAGGTCGGAAAGAAACGGGTTCGATTCGTCGAAGTCCAAGGTGCCCGAAAGGGCCGTGACGCGGAACGTGTGCGCGTCGCCGAATTCGGCACTCGGGTCGAACACGGAGAACCGGCCCGCGAGGTCGATCGTGCCGCCTTCGGGCACGAGCGCCGGCGCGGCGGCCACTTGCGGCTCTTGGAAGAACCGGAGGAAGAGCGCGCCGCTGAGCACCGGCCGTCTGTCGAACCCGTTGCTCCCGTCGGCGAAAAACGCGATATCGTCGTGGGACGCGCTCACCTTGACCCCCACGCGCCCGCTGAACCCCGGGGGCGGCACCAACTCGAACGAGTCGATTACCACGCGCAGCGCGTCGGAACTGTTCGACCCGATGAACCACGAGTTCGGCGACCCGGCCGTCGGGTACGGGCTGCCGTTACTCAGGAGCGTGAAGGCGGGCAGGGACGACTCGCTCGGGGTGAACAGGTTGAAGAAGAAGCCGACCAGTTCGGAACCGTCGGGATCGACAAGGGCACCGAAATTCGGCACGGGCACTTGCTCGAAGTCGTCGAAGCCCACCGGCGTCAGGAACCGCTCCCCGAAGAAGTCGAAGAACTGCTGACCGAAGCTCTGCGACAAGACCGGTTGCACCTTGAGGAAGGTGAACTCGCTGTCCGAAGTGGTGCCGTCGGTCGCGCTCACGGTCACGCGGCCGTCGCCGCTGAAAAACGCGGTGGGCGCGAATTCGACCGTCCCGTTCGCCCCGAGGAACAGCAGCGTGATGGCGTCGCGGGTGCCGACCACGGTGACGGTGTCGGTCCCGCTCCCGGTCACCGACAGCCCGGTGCCGGCGGTCACGTTCAGCACGCCGTTCTGCGCGACGATGGTGGCCGTGTGCGGGATCACGCCGCGGGGGTCGTCCGGGTTGTCGATGGCGAAGAACGCGGCCGTGTCGAACTGGAACGGCGTGTCTTCGTTGAAGCTGGGCACCAGCCCCTTGAAGGTGACATCGACCGCGGGCGTTTCGCGCGCTTCGAGCACTTCGAGTCGGGGCGCGAACCGGTTCCCGCGCCGCCGGGCGGGCGCGCCCAACAGTCGACTCAGAAACGGCCACCGCGTCATACCTGTCCTCGAGCGTCGGATTGAGTGCGTATCGAACTTCTTCGGCGGGCACGGCGCGCGGGATTCGTCGCTACAGTGAGTTCCGTTAAACGGTAGCACGGGGTTCCCGCGCCGCAGTCAGAATCGACACCCCTCGCGCCGCCCCACACCATTTCTACTGCCACAACTCAGCAGTTCATTCAGTAACACGCGCGATCGGCTCGCCGATACCGTACCGGCAACCTCACATTCGCGAAAGCGCATTCTGACGCTCCAACCCAGATTCCCCAGTTTGTCAAGCGAAAATTGGCCAGTCTTGCCACACTCGAAATGTCAAGAGTTACGAATGTGCCAATTTTAACGGCTAGAGGGTTTCCCGCCCGGCAACTTAGTCTAGAATTGGCACTCTCTGCGGGAAGGTCCCGTGGGGTCGCCCAACGTGGTACCAACATGAGGTTCAATTAGGATGACCACGACGATGCTAGCCGCGTTCGCCCTCGCCGGTGCTCTCGCCCCGGCGGCCACGCCCGAACCGAACGTGCAAACGGACTACGCCCGTGCACTGAAGGTGGCGGCGGCGGAGCAAAAGCCGGTGGCGGTGCTGATCGGCGCGGGCGACTCGTTCGCCAAGTTGATGCGCGACGCGAACCTGACGGCGGAAACCAAGAAGGCCCTCGGGGACAAGTTCGTCTGCGTCTCGGTGGACGTGAACACGCCGGCGGGGAAGGAACTCGCGGCCGAGTTCCAGATGGCCGACGGGCTGGTGATTAGCACCGCCGGCGGCGCGTACCAGTCGGTTCGGCACGCCGGCGCGGTGACCGCGACCGACCTCGCCAAGCACACCGGCACGCTCACGAGCGCCCCGGTAGCCACGAGCGCGGCGAGCGCTCCGGCGGTGGTGTGCGCGAACGGCACGTGCTCGCTGGTGTCGTCGAGCTTCGGCGCGACCGCGAACTGCGCCAGCGGGAACTGCTCGCTGAGCGGCGGCACGAGCGTCGGCACGTGTGCGAGCGGCACCTGCGGCACCGCGGCGCCGAGCGGCTGCGCCACCGGCACTTGCGGCACCGCGACGATGAGCGGTTGCGCGAGCGGCACCTGCGGAACCGGCTACGCGGCCCCGACGCGCGGCGGGTTCTTCCGCCGCCGCTAAGCGCCCCGAAAGGCGCACGCCCGGTGGGATGCCCTTCCCACCGGACGCGCTGAGGGTCACCCTCCGGGTGAGCACGATCAATCACTTCTGTTTCACGGGCGTGCCGGGCAGCGTCGGGAACGGCAAACTGGCGTCGCTGCTCCCGGGCGCGGGCACCGGGACCGCCGGGCGCGGAATCAGATCGGTCGGCGCGGGCATGTGCAACTCGTTCGCTCCGGGCGCGACACTCGGAACCCCAATCGGCAGCCCAGCGGAACCAACGTCCGGCGGGCACGGGATCGGACGCCCGGTGGCGTCGAAGCAGGTCGCGTTGCGGCTCACGGGCGTACCGATGGCGGTGCCGCGCGTGTGCCCGGTGAGAGCGCTAGCGCGAGACGAACAGCGGTTCAGGCACCCGGCTTGCGTCAGAGCGAGTGCGACGAGCGCGAACCCAGCGTAGCGGCGGAACATCACAGCGAACCCTCTCTCGCGGGCCGCGGCAGCTTGCCGAGCGTGTCCTCCGTGGAAACTGAATGTAATTTGTGCTCGCGCCCGCGCGAGTGCCACTCGCGCGCCGCGCGAATCCGCACCTTCGGCGAAGTACCGCGCGGCGCAACAGGCACAATCGCTATGCGCGGGGCGCCGCGAGCGATTAGCGCTTGATCTGGCCCTTGAGGTACTCGACGGCCTTTGCCAGTTGGCGGTCTTTGGTCACGTCGGTCGCGGGGAGCTTCTTGCCGGGCGCGGGGATCACCGCCAAGTTGCTGAAATACTCGTAGAAATCGGCGGTCTCTTCGCGCGTCAGTTTGACCTCGAAGCCGAGGTCGGGCTTCACGCCCCACTCGTCGCGCTGCTTGAGCGAGGCGTCTTGCTCGGACGCGATCTTGTCGATGTTGCGCCCGCTCGGCGGGTAGTAGCGGGCTTCCGTGTACTTCAGTTGGCCCTCGGTGATGTCGTACGGGGCCACCTGTTGCACGCTGCCCTTGCCGTAGCTGCGCTCGCCGATGATGACGGCGCGGCCGTGGTCTTGGAGGCAACCGGCCAAAATCTCGCTGGCGCTGGCGCTGTTCCCGTTAATGAGGACCGCGATGGGGAAGCTCTTGTCCCCTTTCATCCGCCCGCGGATCGGCGCGCTTTCGCCGTCGCGCCCCTTGATGCTCACGATGTCTTCCGCCCCGACGAACATCTCGCAGATTTGGACGACCGCGCCGAGCGAGCCGCCGGGGTTGTTGCGCACGTCGATCACGAGGCCGTTCAACCCGTCCTTCTTGAGCTGCGTCAGGGCGTTGCGCAGTTCGAACGCGGTGCCGTAGTCGGCGCGGGCGAAGGTGAAGCTCTCGATCCGAACGTAGCCGATCTTCTTCTCGGCGTCCACGTAGTACGTCCAGTCGTTCTTCGCGTTGCGGGTGGTGCCGTACACCGATTCGACGCTCACGAAGTTGCGCAGGATGCGCATCACGCGCGGCTCCTTTTCGCCCTCGCGCTGGATCACGAGCGTGACCGGGGTTTCGGCCTTCCCGGTGATGCGCTTGACCGCGTCGTCGGTCTTCATGCCCTTGGTCGAGAACACCCGTTCGGCGTCGGCCGGGAGCGGCGCGCCGGTTTTGCCGTCCACTTCGAGCCGCACCTCGGTGATGAGGTCGCCGGCCTGAATGCCGGCCCTGAACGCCGGGCCGCCCTTCACCGGCGTGACCACCAAGAGCGCGTCGTGAACCGCGTCGCGGCGGATGATGATGCCGACGCCGGGGAACCGCCCTTCGAGTTGCTTGGAGAGCGACACCCACTCGTCGCGGGTGATGTACGCCGTGTACGGGTCGTTCAGCCCATTCGCCAGCATTTTGAGCGTGACGTCCGACGCCTTCACGCCGTCGAGGTCCTCGCGCTTGCCGAGCCGGACGCGCGCTTCCGTCAGCAGTTCGCTGTACTTCTCTTCGCTCAGGTCTTTGGGGTTCTTGATGGCGTCGGCGATGTCCGCGGGCAGCGGTTCGTCGGCCACTTGGTACAAGCCTTTAATGGCGAGCGCCGCGAGTTCGCCGCGCGGCACCGGCTTGATGTAGTTGGCCGCGAGCATGCGAATGGCGGGAAGCACCTGCTTGACGTAGGTCTCCGCGTCCGCTTGGAGCAGTTTGCGGGCCGCGATCAGGTCCTTGCGCGCCGCTTCGAGCGCCGCGACGGTGCCCCCGTCCGCCAACTTCTGATACTCCTTGCGGAGCGCCTGCTGCCAGTTCAGCTTCGGCATACGGGCGAGCAGGTCGGTGGCTTCCTTCGCCAGTTCTTCCGTCAGTTTGCCGTCCTTCGCGAGCGCCGCGACGGCCGCGAGCCGCTTCGTCACCTTCGCGGTTTCGGCCGGGTTCTTCGTGATCCAGAACTTGCTCATGCCGGCCCCGGACACGACCGGGAGTAGCTCCTTTTCTTTGTCCGTGGTGCCGATCGCGCGCGCGCCGTTCGGAATCTCCTTGTTCAGATACCCCGCGAGTTCCTTCGCCGAAATCACGCCGTCCGACTCGTAGCCGTCCTTGTAGGTGCCCTCGTCGGCCTTACCGGACAGCGCGTCGAGGAGCACCGTGGCGAACAGGCCGCGGTCGCCCTTCGCGAGCGCGTCTTGGAACGGCGGGTTGCCGAGCACGAGCATCCGGTTCGCGGGGAACGCGGTTTCTTCTTCCTTGTCGCCGAACACGAGCGTGAAGTAGTCGCCGACGTTCGGCTCGATCACCTTCTCGGTGCCGAGATCGAGCCCGCCCTTGTACTGCACGTCCATGAGGAACAGCAGGTGCTGCTTCTTGAGCTTCTTGAACGCGGGTTCGAGGTCCGCGACCTGCACGCCGGTCTTCGCGCGCTCCTTCGCGGTGCTGTCCGCCGCGAGGAACACGGGCTTTTCGGCGGCCGAGGTGCCGCGCCCGAACAGCGCGACGATGAGCAGGTCGTCCGGGCCGGTCGCGGTCACGGCGGCGTCGATAGCTTTGGTGATGGCGTCGCGGGTGGCGTCGGCCCCGAGCAGCAACTTGGAGCGGTTCGCGGGAACGCCGAGGTACTTCGGGTCGGTGAGCAGAGCGTGCAGCGCCTTGGCGTCCGGTTCGGCGGTCGGGCGGGCCTTGATGGCCGCGTCCTTGTACTCGCCGACGCCGACGACCACGACGTACGGTTCGCCGGCGGTGGCCGGTGCGCCGAGCGCGACCGCGGCGACGAGTCCCAACACCCACACGCGCGAAAGCATTATGAAGCCCTCTCCTGAGCGGGCGGCACGAGCGTACCGCGTTCTGGTTATTGTCGCCATCGTCGCGGCACGGTCAACAGCAGTTACATGAGAAGGGGCGAGGGGCGAGGGGCGAGGGGCGAGGGGCGAGAGTCGAGAGGCGCGGGAAAAGGCAGAGCCGCTGCGGCGAACCGTCCTGTCTCTTGTCTCTTGTCTCTTGTCTCTTGTCTCTTGTCTCTTGTCCCTCGCCCCTCGCCCCTTGCCCCTTGCCCCTCGCCCCTCGCCCCTTGCCCTCTCGCCCTACCGAACCGAGGTCCAGCGCGCCGGCGGGTCCCACATCGGGGCGAGTTTCAGATGCTTGTTCAACCACGGGTTCGGCGACGCGTCCATGAACAGGTCGCGGGGGTAGGTCGCACTCGGGCGCGCCGTTCGCGGGTCCAGAATGCCCGCGTAGGCGCACGCTTCGGTCACGAGTTCGCTGCAAAAGTAGCTGTTGCGCGCGAGACCGTGCGGCTTGCCCACGAAGGCAGTGCGCACCGGGCCGCGGGTGCGAAACACCGTGAGCTGTTGCGCCAACCGGCCGAGCGCGAACCGGCGCTCGTCGGTGGCGAGCGCGAATTCCGTCAACCGGGCGCTCTGCTCGTCGGTCAGCGGCACGGCCCGCGCGCGGACCCACACGCGGCCCTCCGCTTCGTAGCTCGCCATGTGCGGCAGCGCGTCCAAGATGCGACACTTCAGCGTGTCGTGCGGGCCGCCCTCGAGAATGGCGACCGTGCCGTCCGGCTTGCGGAACGCGATCATCGAGTGCGTCGGGTGGCTCGTGCCCGCGAGGTTGTGCATCAGCTTCCAGAACTTCGAGCCGTCGGCGCTCATGATGATGTCGCCGGGCTGAAGGTCGTAGGCGCGGGGCGTCCCGCGCAGGAGTTGGTCTTCGCAGTACGACGGCTGCCAGAGGAACGAACCGGGCGGGGCCGGTTTGCCCGCGCCCGGGAGCGCGAGATCGGCCTCTTTCGCCCGCAGGCGTGCGAGGGGCCGCAGGACGGAGGGCACGCGCCGCTCCGCGACCACCGGCGGCGTGAGTGGCGCGGTATCGGGGTACGGGTAGGGGTCGGAACCGACCGCGCACAGTGCGAGGAGCGCGAAGGACATGCGACGGAACTCCGAAGCGGAACGGCCCTGCTCCGTTTCGCATCGACGCGGGCGCGCGGTTCACTTGCGGCGAACGCGGTGGGCGGCGGCGCACGGCGCACCGCCGCCCACCGCGCGCGCCGCGCGTAGCGACTGTGCCGGTTACTTCAGGAAGCGGCCGTCGGCGGTGACGCGCGGCCCGACTTTGCCCTCCGCGTCGGTCCACCAAACCGTCGGCCCGCCGACCGCGGCATCCGTGTTGAGCTTGCCGCCCGCCGGCAGCCCCTTGAGGGCCAAATCGTCGGCCTTCGCCGCGAACGTCTTGTTCTTCTGGTGGTACACGCGCTGCGCGTAGTACGCGCGGTGCAGCGCGTCGGCGCGTTCCCAGCCCGCGTCCTTCTCGAACGCGACCGTACCCGGTTGCTTGTCGCTGAACTGCACGTAGCCCCAGCGCTCCGGCCGGTGCATGTCGATCACGCCCTGCGGCGACCACACCCAGTTGTGTTCGGGGCGGTTCGGCACCTTCTCGTACTTGCCGTTCTTCACCACCGTGTCCCACTGCACGCGCGAGAAGTTCACGCGCCACGTGTTGCCGTCCTTCGGCGGAACCGGGGTGACGCGCCCGTTCACCAGTTCGCCGAACGCCTTCCACGGCCACTTGATTTCGACCGTCCAGCCGGTGTCCTTGTTGCCCGGGTTGTTCAGGGTGCCGTTGACCTTCACCGCGGTGCGCAGGCCCGGAATCTCCCACGCGTTCACGGCCCGGCCCCCGTCCTTGTACGGTTTGGTGAGCAACAAATCCCACGTCGTGTTCAGCGCGTTCAGCTCCAGTTCGCCGTAGTCGTGGTTGTCGCCGTCCGGGTCGATGAACGCCTCGAAATCGTTGTCCAAGAAGATGACGCTGTCGTGTTCCTTCAGCGTGCCCCAAACGTGCGGCTCTTCGAGTTCCGCGGCGATGTACAGCGCCTCCGCGTCCCACAGCATCTTCATTCGCGTCCGGAGCGTCGGCTTCGGCTTCTTGTCGCCCTCGATGTCCACGAAGTCGTCGCTCCACGGGGCCGCCTTCCACGCGTCGTCGCTCAGGTCGCCGTCGATCGCAACCGCGGCCGGCGCGCGGTAGCACACGTACCCCTTGGGGTGCGGAAACGCGCCGAGGAAGTCCTCGTCCTTCGGCGGGTCGGCCGCGCCGGTGAGTGCGAGGGCCAGCGCGCAGAAGAGCGCGGCGGGAACGACGAGTCGGAATGTCATGTTGTGATCCGGGGAGCGTGCGAGTGGGAACAGTATAGCCCGCGCACTTGACCGCGGGCCGCGTTCCCGGAAGATCGAAGGTGTTCCGCCCCCGCGAGGACCGTCCGCGTGTCACACGATGCGAGCCTCGAACCCGTGCTGCGGGCCGTCGAACCGGCCGTGCGGCTCGTCCACGAACGGCACCTGCGGCTGCTCGTGCGGTACTTCACGGAGCGCGGCCGCGCGCTGCCCACGAACACCGAACTGCCGTTCTGGTTCGCGCGCGCCGACCTCGAAGCCGCCGACCTGCTGCCGCGCGAAACGACCGCCGGTACCGAACCGAACCTGCTGCTCGTCACCGATCCGAACGACCGGCTGATCGACCACCTGCCGCGCGCGGAACAACTGCGCGCCTACTGGCGGGTGCTGGTCCGGGCGGCGGTGGCGCGCGCGCTCGACGACCGCGCCGCGACCGGGGCGCTGCCGGACGAAGTGTGCCGCACGCGGCTCGACGCGCTCGGCCCGGCGGCGGCGCGCGAGGTGCGGTTCGTGCTGGAAAGTGAGCACCTCGTTGCCCCGGGCGCGGTCGATTTCGAGCGGTACCGCGCGTTCGCGGCGGTGTACACCGACCTCGCGCACTTCGGCGGGCACGCGGTCGAAGAGTTCTTTCCGTCCGCGCGCGACGCGCGCGCCGTGCGCGCGGTGCTCGGCGACGACTTCGACGCCGCGGCGCTGGTCGCACGGGCGCGGCCCGAGGGCGCGGCCGACCCGGAACGCGAACCGACCCCCGACGAGCGGTGGCTCGCGCCGCCGCGGGTCGAGTCCCTCTCCGCGCCCGCCGCGAGCACCCCGGACCTGACCCGCGCCGAAGACGCCGCGCGCAAGGGGAACCTCGTGCGGAGCGCGATCCTGCGCGCCCGGGCCGCCGGCGCGGCGCCCGAAAGCGAACGCGCCGCCGCGACCGCGGCCGCCGGCGCTTCGCTCCGCACCCTTGTGGACCGCCTCGGCGACGTGCTGACGTGGGACGCCGAGACGCGCGACGAGTGGCACCAAGCGCTCGCGCCGCTGCTGCCGCGAGCCGCGGACGGCAAGTGGCCCCGCGCGGCCCGGTGCCTGTACGAACTGCAGCGGATCCCGACCGACCTGAACCAAGAGGTGTACGCGGTCGATTTGCCGGAAGCGATTCGCAGTTTCGGCCGCCGCCCGGTGCGCCGGCACCTGCCGCACGCGCGCCCGGTCATGGTGCTGATGGCGCTGCGCAAGGCGCACAAGCAACTGCTCCGCGCCGGCCTCGGCGAACCGGAGCAACTGCGCTTGGACCGACTTCTGCACCACGAGATCCACGCGCGCAAGGGCGACCTGCGCCGCGCGTTCGCCCCTATCGTGACGAACGCGCTCACCGCCAGCGGGCTGGTGCCGAGCGGCCGCGCGGAAGAAGTCGCGCGCGACCGGTTGGTTCAAGAACTGCTCGACCGCGTGTGCGCGCGGGGCTACTTGCGCATCGGCGACCTGCGCGACGCCGTCGCCCGCAACCAGCTCAAACTCCCGGATTTGCAGGGCATTGGCGACTTCTGGGGCGGCGACGCGCTGCTCCGCGCCGACGCCCAACTCGCGCGCGACTTGGACGGCGTCTACCGCCGGGGCGAGTTCTACCTACGGGCGCTCCAGCGGTTGACGGCACTCTTCTTCGGTACGCGGTGGGGCCGCGCGTTCACCCTGTTCGTGGCGCTGCCGTTCGGCGGGGCGTTCCTCGCGCTCATGTTCGCCGAGGAGCTGCGCCACATCGGGCTGAAGATCGGCGCGCTGGTGTCCAAAAGCGCCGCGCCGCGCGTGGTGAAGCCGCCCGAACCCGCGCCCGCGACCGAACCGGCGCGCGCGGCCGAACCGGAGTGGCAGTTCGACGAGGACACGGGCGAGTGGTTCATTGAGGACAAACCGATTATCGAGGCGCGCCCCCCGATCCTGTCGGACCTCGTCACCTCGTCGGCCGGGTCCGATCCGGCGCACGCGGACCACGGGCACTCGGTCCTGATCGCGTGGCCCACGATCATCGGATTCGGGTTCTTCCTGCTGCTGGTGTTCCACGTCCCGCCGTTCCGCGCCGCGGTGCTGCGCGCGCTCGCGCTGCTCTGGCGGGTCGCGCGCGGGGTCGTCTGGGACGCGCCGCTCGCGGTCTGGAACGCGCCCCCGGTGCGCGCCGCCCGCCTGAGTCGCGCCGCGCACCTGTTCCACCGCCACTGCTTCGCGCCGCTGTTGCTCACGCTCTTGCTGCTCGCGGTGCTGTTCCTGTTCGGCTTCAACCTGTGGTTCCTCGCGGTGTGGGTCAGTTGGCCGGCGCTGCTGTTCCTGCTCGTCGTCTACAACCTGCCGTTCGGGTTCGACCTGCAGGAACGGATTTCGGAGCGCGTCAACGACTGGTGGCGCGTGGTGCGCACGAACCTGTTGCCGGGCCTCGTGCAGACCGTCATCGACTGGTTCCGCGGGGTGGCGAACTGGGTCGAGCGCCAACTGTACGCCGTGGACGAGTGGATGCGGTTCCGCGGCGGCGACTCGCGCGGGTCGGTCGCGGTGAAGGCCGTTTTGGGGCTGATTTGGTTCCCGATCGCGTACGTGACGCGGTTCGTGTTCTACCTGCTGGTGGAACCGCAGGTGAACCCGGTGAAGCACTTCCCGGTGGTCACGGTGTCGCACAAGGTGATCTGGCCGATGGTGCCGCAGCTCGCGGAGTGGACCGGGATTTCGCCGCTGACGATGGGGATGATTATCAACGGCATTCCGGGCATTTTCGGGTTCATCGCTTGGGAACTCAAAGAGAACTGGCGGCTGTACGCGGCGAGTCGCGGCGCGCACCTGCCGAGCGCGACGGTCGGCTCGCACGGGGGGAGCGTCCGCGGGCTGCTGCGGCCGGGGTTCCACTCCGGCACGGTGCCGGCGCTGTTCCGCAAGGCGCGCCGCGCCCACGCGAAGGGCGACCGCGCGAAGCTGAGCCACCTGCACCACGAACTCGAACACGCGGGCGAAGGGCTGCACCACTTCGTCGCGCGCGAACTGCTACCGCTGCTGGCGGGCGCACCGGACTGGAACGTGCCGCTGAAACTCGGCGAGGTGAAGTTCGGCGCGCAGCGGGCGGAGATCGAACTGCACGCCCCGGGGTTGGGGCGCGACCCGTTCGTGCTGGCGCTCGAGAACATCGGCGGGCAGATCGAAGCCGGCGTGCCGCACGCGGGCTGGGCCGACAAGCTCACCGAAGCGCAGCGCGCGGTGTTCGTGTTCGCGCTCCGCGGCCTACTGGACATGGCCGCCGCGACGCGCTACGACGGCCGGGAGCGCACCGAAGCGGCCCCGGCGGACAACGCGCTCGCGGCGCTGGCGCACCGCGTGACGTGGGCGCAGTGGGTCGCGCGCTGGGGGGCGAAGGGGTGATTCCCGCGCAGCGGGGTAGTTGGTAGTAACCGGCTTCAGCCGGTTTCCCAAGCACCGAAACGAAAAGTGAAACAACCCCGGTGCGCGGCGCGCACCGGGGTGTTGCGTTGGAGCCTGCAGTTGCGTTGCTTTGCGCTGCGGCGTTTGAGAAACCCGCTGAAGCGGGTTACTACCAACACTCGGCTGCGCCGCGTCACTTCTTCAGCGGTTCCTTGCTGATGCGGACGCGCTCCGTGCCGGCGGGCACCGCCCCGATGAACCCGAACAGCATCTCGTTCGTCGTCTCCTCGCCGAACGTCACCAGCTTCGGCGGGCTGCTCGGGTTGTTGGGGTTCTTCGCCGAGTTGTCGAACACGGCTTCGATTTCCAACTTCGTCCCGGCCTTCACGTCGATCGGCTCCTTCAGCCAGTAGCTCTCCTGCCAGTTGTAGTCCCAGTTCTTGATTTCCAGCAGCAGTTGCGGCTTGCCGTCCGGGGGCGTCATGGTGATTTTCACGCTCTTGCCGAGCAGGTGCATGTGGGGCATCACGCTGTAAATCTTGGCGTCCGCGGTGACGTAGCCGCCGCCCTTTTCGGTGTGGTTCGCGTTCCCGGCGCGGATGAGCGTGAGCGGCGACATGCCGTTAATCACCAGCGTGTTCCACGGCTTCTCGACCGGCTTCTTGGCGAAGTACAGGCCGATCTTCGTGCGGTCCTTCTCCGGCTTCCCGGTGCGGTGGTAGTGAACCTGCATGACGATGTCCGATTCCTTCGGAAGCAGGATACCGGAGCCTTCGGGGAACTGCGCGCCGAGTTGCCCCGGTGCCCACCCGCCGAGGCTGCCGACCGGCGGGATGCCGGGCCGCGGCGCGTCGGCCGGGTTCGGCAGGAACCCGATGCCCATCGCCACCGAGTAGCCCGGACCGCGGTCCTTCTCGTCGGGCTTCTTCGCGCGCGCCTTCTCCGCCGCTTCGAGCTTGCGGCCCTTCCCGGTGGTGTCGAAGTAGTTGAGCGTGTGGTGCACGACGGTCGCGTTGCCCGGCTTCACCTCGTAAGCGACGACGTACTTGTCTTCCTTGAGGTGCGCGGGGATCACGAAGCAGCGGAACTCGTCCTTCCCGGCCGCGCCGATGTGGAAGTCGTCGGGCACTTCGAGCACGAGGTCCGGTTCGCCGCGGTGCCAACCGCTCGCGAATTTCGGCGCGGGCGGCGCGTCTTTCGGGTTCCCCTCGGGGCAGCCGAGCTTCTCCCACAGCGCGAGCGTGTCCAGTTCGCGCAACGTGAGCGCGCGGGCGTTGGCGAACTCGACACCGCCGGTGGGCTTCCACGGCGGCATTTCGCGGCTCTGCGTGTAGTGGACGATGTCCGCGACCCACTTCACCGCGTGCTTGTACTCCATGAGCGGGAACGGCCCCACGTCGCCCTCGCGGTGGCACGATTGGCAGTGTTTCTGGAGGATCGGCGCGACGTCGCGGTGGTAGGTCACGTTGTCGCCGAGAATCTTGCGCTCGAGCGGGTCGATGTGGCACCCGATGGCGCGCGTCGCGGGCGCGGGCACGTCCTTGCCGGCGAGCAGCGCCGTCACCGCGGCTTTCAGGTCGTGTTCGGTGGTCTGCGGGTTCCGCTTCATGCGCGCCGAATACGCGTTATCGATGCGCCCGCGGTAGCGGAGCACGCCGTTGTGGTCGAGCACGAACGCTTCCGGCGTGGTGGTGGCTTTAAACGCCTCCGCGACGGTCAGCTTTTGGTCCGCGAACACCGGGAACGGCAGTTTGAACGCTTCGGCCTTCTTCGCGACGGTTTCGGGCTTGGTGTCCGGCACGAACGCGACGAACGACACGCCCTTCTCGGCGAACTGCTTGTGAAGCGCGATCAGCGTTTCGGCGTAGCTGTTGGACACGGGGCAATCGAACGAGAGGAACAGCGCGACGGTCGCGGCCTTCCCGGTGTGGTCCTTCAGGGCCGACGCCTTGCCGTTGGCGTCGGCGAGCGCGACGTTTTCGATGGCCTTGTTCAACTTCTCGGTGCTCGGGGCGTCGGCGGCCGGCGATTGCGGGCCGACGAGCGCGAGCACGACCGCGAGCACGGGAAGGGTAAAACGTGCCGAACGAACCATTGCGCGAAACCTCCGGCGCGAGACGTGGGGCGAAAGGGCGTCGCCATTATAATACCGCGAGTGTCGCACGGCGGTTTCACGTTCACGGAAGTCTCACACCGCCGCGCTCACATTTTCGCCAGAATCGCGTCGGTGAAGGCGGTGGTGGTGGCCGATCCGCCGAGATCGCGGGTGCGCACTTGGCCCGCGGTCAGCACCGCTTCGACCGCCGTGCGGATGCGGCCCGCGGCGTCGGTTTCGCCGATGTCCTTCAACAACTCGATCGCGGGCAGAATCAGCGGCAGCGGGTTCGCGCTGTCCGGCGGTACGGCCTCGTGACTCGCACCGTACACGGCCTCGTAGGTCTTCACGCCGTGGCCCACGTTGATCGCGGCCGTCGTGCTCACGCCGCCCACCAGCCCCGCGCCGAGGTCGGAGAGCAAGTCGCCGTACATGTTCCCGGCGCACATCACCTCGAACTGCTGCGGGCGGCTCACCAACTGGTTGCAGGTGTTATCGACGATGAGGTCTTTCGCGCCGATCTCCGGGAAGTCTGCCGCGACGCGGCGGAAGCAGTCGAGGAACAGCCCGTCGGCCATCTTCAGGATGTTCGCCTTGTGGATGCAGTGAACCGTTTTGCGGCCGTACTTGCGGGCCAACTCGAAGGTGAGTTTGAAGAACCGCATGCACGCGGCCTCGGTCACGATCTTGAAGCTCTGCACCACACCGGGCACGATCTCGTGCTCGCTCGCGGTGTACAGGTCTTCGGTGATCTCGCGCACGAGCAAGAAATCGACACCGGTGAACCGCGACGGAATGCCCGCGAGGTTGTGGACCGGCCGCACGCTGGCGAACAACCCCAACTGCCGCCGGAAGGCGACGTTGAAGTTCGTGGGGATGCTGCTGTTGCCGTGCAGCGTGGGCATCCCCATGCCCTTGGGCTGGAGCAACTTCGTTTTGAGCGCGAGGCCGCACGCGCGGATCGCGTCGTAGGTTTCCGGCGGGAGCGCGGAGCGGCCCTGTTCGAGCGCCGCGCGCCCGGCCACGTGAACCTCGAACTCGACCGGCACGCGCGCGGCTTCGAACAGCCGCCGCACGCACTTCTCTTGGTCCAGCCCGAGACCGCCGCCCTGAACGAAGATCACTTTCGGCATGGGCACCTCGTGTCGCGTCGCCGGTCATCTTATAGGCGCAGATTTTTGCCGCACGATGAACGCCGAAAAAGGCACGATCAGACGAAGACAGCAGAAGTGATGGCCGCAAGAAGGCACAAGAGACACAAAAGAAGCAGCAGAGGTAAGTTCAAAACAAACTCTGTTCTTGGTCTTCCTTTGTGCCTTCTGTGCTTTTTTGCGGCCACTCTCTTCTGTCTTCGTCTGATTGTGCCTTCGTCTGCGTTCATCGTGCGGCGAAAACTCTTGCTCACAAGCGGGCGCGGATGGCCCAGAGGTCCGGGAACACCGGGAGGAAGAGCGACTTCTTCAGGAACTCCGCGCCGAGCGAGCCGCCGGTGCCGTGCTTCTTGCCGATAGTGCGCGCCACCAACTGAATGTGCCGGTACCGCCACTCTTGGAAGCCCTCGTCGAAGTCGGTCATCAGCTCGAAGAGGATTTGCAGCGCCGGCTGCTCTTGCGACGTGTACAGCTTCAGCAGTTCGTCTTCTACCACCGGGTGCGCCGCCGTGCCCAGTGCCGGGTCGCGCGCGAGCACATCGGCAGGCAGCACCGCCCCGCGACACACCAGAAACTTGTACAGCGAATCCACCACGCTCGGTTCGTTCAGGCGCTTCACGAGCGCGTCGTACGCCGACGTGTTCGGCTGTTGATACTTGAGCAACTCGGCGCGCTTGTAGCCGAGGGCGAACTCCATTTCGCGGAACTGCGCCGACTGGAACCCGGACGCGGTGTCGAGGCGCGCGCGGAAGCTGCCGAACGACACCGGCGTGAGCGTTTCGACCACGTCCACCTGTTCCACCGCGACCTTCATAATGGTCCGCAGCCGCTTGAAGGTGGCAATCGCGGGGAACAGGTGGTCGCCTTCGAGGTCGCGCTTGGCCTTGTCGAGTTCGTGCAGGAGCAGTTTGAACCACAGCTCGTAGGCTTGGTGAACGACGATGAACAGCAGTTCGTCGTGTTCGACCGGTTCGGACCGCGGCTGCTGAAGCGCGAGCAGTTGATCGAGGTGCAGGTATTCGGCGTAGGTCATGCGCGCCTCGCGTTTCGTGGTGGCGCTAGTTTAGTTGACCGCAGCCCCGACGCGCGGCTATCGTGAGTCGAGGAGGACCGCGCGATGACGATCACGCTACCCGACGAACTGCGCGAGCCGCTGGAGCGCAAGGCCCGCGCCGCCGGCTTCGCCACCGTCGCCGAGTACCTGTGCCGACTCGTCGAAGAGGACATCGAAGAAGACGAAATCACGCCCGCCGAGTTGGGGTTCGCGAGCGCGGGGCAACTGGAAGCCAAACTCGAAGCGGCCCTCGACAGCGGCCCGCCGATCCCGGTCACGCCCGCGTTCTGGGACGATCACAAGCGCCGCGTGAACGAACGCATGGCGAAGCGCGCGGCGGGTTGCGAATGAGCCAAGTTCTCGCGGACGACTGACGCGCGCTCACGCGCCCATGTGCTTGATGATTTGGTCCGTGATGCTGTTCGTGGTGCCGGTGCCGCCGAGGTCGCGGGTCAGCCCTTCGCCGGCTTGCAGCGCGCCCGCCACGCCGCGCTCGATCTTCGCGGCGGCTTCCGGCCGGCCGACGTACTCCAGCAGCATCGCGGCGCTGCGCACCACCGCGATCGGGTTCGCGATGCCCTTCCCCGCGATGTCCGGCGCGCTGCCGTGGACCGCCTCGAACACCGCGTACTGCGTCCCGTAGTTCGCGCCGGGCACCAGCCCCAACCCGCCGCCCGGCCCCGCCGGGCCGATCAGCCCCGCGCCGAGGTCGGAAATCAGGTCGCCGAACAGGTTCTCCATCACCAGCACGTCGAACCCGGACGGGTCCATCGCCAGTTCCAAACACACGTTGTCGATGGGCTTCTCTTCGAACTGAATGAACGGGTACTCTTCGGATACCGTCCGCGCCACTTCGAGGAACAGGCCGTCCGAAAGCCGCATCACGTCGGCTTTGTGGCAGAACGTCACCATCCGCCGGCCGTGGTGCCGCGCCAGTTCGAAGGCGAACCGCACGATCCGTTCGGCCGCGGCGCGGGTGATGAGCCGCACGCTTTCCACGACGCCCGGCACCACCTCGTGCTCCATCCCGGCGTACAGCCCTTCCGTGTTTTCGCGCACGACGATGAGATCGACCTTCTCGTACGGCGTGCGGATGCCCGGAAGCGTGTTCACGGGGCGCACACTCGCGAACAGCTCCAACCCCTGACGCAGGCACACGTTAACCGACTTGTAGCCCTTGCCGATGGGCGTCGTACACGGACCTTTTAGCGCCACGCGGTAGCGGCGGATCATTTCTAGCGTTTCATCTGGTAGCGGATCGCCGTAGCGCTCCGCCGCGGGAATGCCGGCCGGGCCTTTGACCCAGTCGATTTTCACGCCGGTCGCGGCGACCACGCGACACGCGGCTTGGGTCACTTCCGGCCCGATCCCGTCGCCCTCGATCAGCACGATTTGCATCGGTCGCCTCGCGGTTGGGTACTGTCAGCATGTTGGGCGCGGCCCCGCGCGGCAAGCGGGATGCCCCGGAGTGAGCGCCGGTTGCTCGCGCGGGGCACGAAATGCTCGCGACTTCACGGAACTGTCTTTGCTAAGCTATACTCGAATAGGAACCCGCCGCCGCGCCGCTCCCGCCCGCGCCCCACCAATCGGAGAACAGAATGGAAGCAACCGTGAGGGCCGCTTGCCCTAAATGCCAGACGGTGTTGCGCATCCCGTCCGACTGGGTCGGGCGCGTGGTGAAGTGTAAGAATTGCGCCGCCCAGTTCCGCTCGAAAGCGAAGCCGGAAGCCGCCGGAACGGAAACCGGACCGCTTCCGGCCGATACCACACCGCCGCCCGGAAACGCCTTCGACTTCAGCAAGCCCGCGGCGCACGACGACGAAGACCCGTTCGGCCTCGGCAAGATGGAAGCCCCCGCCCCCGCGGCGGCCGCGCCGGCACCCGTACCCGCTCCGGCCGCGCCGGGCTACCCCGCGCCGCCGCCCGGTTACGCGCTCCCGCCGGGCTACCCGGCACCGCCGCCGGGTTACGCGCCGCCCCCGGGCTACCCGTACCCGCCGCCCGGCTACCCGTATCCGCCGCCGGGTTACGCGCCCGCGCCGGGCTATCCCGCGCCGCCCGCGGGCACCTACCCGTATCCGGCTCCGCCGCCGGGCTACCCGGCACCGCCCGCGGGTTACGTCCCGCCGCCCGGCTACGGCTACCCCGCGCCGCCCGCCGCGCCGGCCGTGCCCGCGTCTGCGCCGGTTGCCGCGCCCGCGCCGCCCGTTCAGCCCACGAAACCCGGCGGCGCGGTCGCACCGAAGGCCGCGGGGCCCGCGCCGAAGGGCGCACCGGTCGCGCCGAGTAACGAGTTCCGCCTCGATCCCGCGACGGCGACGGCGACCGGAGCCAGAAGCCGCTACCGGCGCTCGTCCGGGAAGGGCAAGTACGTGTGGATCGCGCTCACCGTGCTGCTCACCGCGGGCCTCGTCGCCGGCGGCGTGTACGTCAGCAAGCAGTTCGGCACCGCCAAGAAGCCGGAGGACACGAAGAACGCGCCCCCGGCCCAAGACAAGACCGCGACGCCCGCGCCGAGCGAGAACAAGGCGTTCCCGCGGCGCTTGCTGTTCGTCTCCGTGACGAAATACATGTACCTGAACCCGCTCACGCAGCAGCAACCCGGCGGCGTGGACAAGACCAAAGGCGCGGCGCTCCGCCTCGCCTACGACTGGCGCATCCCCACCGACCCGGCCAACAACCAAGTGTTCGTGCTCTCGGACACGCTCACCGGCACCGACGAGCGGATGCCGATGAAGAACGTGATTACCGGGGCGTACCAAGAGTTCTTCAAAACGAGCCGCGCCCAAGACCGCCTCACGATCTACTTCGGCGGGCACGCCATCGAAAAGGACGGCAAGGCGTACATCTGCCCGATGGAAGCCGAACCGGACGGCGAAGACTGGCAGGCGTCGCTGATCCCGCTGGAGAGCTTCTACGCGGAGTTGGCGAAGAGCAAGGGCGCGCAGAAACTCGTGATCTGGGACGTGGCGCGTTACAACCCGGAAAAGGGCCGCGCGCGCCCCGGTTCGGAACCGATGAGCGAAGCGCTGCACAAGTTGCTCACAGCCCCGCCCCCGGGCGTGCAAGCCGTGGTGACGTGCAAGCCCGGCGAGAACGCGCTCGAGTACTCCGCACTGCGCCCCGACGGGTTCAGCGGCGCGATCTACAGCGGCAGCGTGTTCCTCGAATCGCTCCGGTTCGTCGCGGAGCCGAAGAACGGCCGCATGAAGCGCCCGCCGACGCCGAACCCGGCGGACCCGCTGCCGGTCGCCGAGTGGACGGAAGCCATCGCCAAGCGCGCCAACGAAATGGCCGAGATGGGCGAGAAGGCGGGCAACACCGGGAAGCAAACCGTCGCGCTGTTCGGCGCGGCCCCGGAGAAACTCGCCGCCCCGGACCCGACCGAGAAGGTCGCGGCGCGGTTCGACATGCCGCAACCGCCGAAGGGCGCGCCGCGGGCCGAGATCAAGGCGCTGGAAACCGAGTTCAACGTGCCCGCGCTGAAGCCGAACCTCGCGTCGATCGGCCTCGCCGACTTCCCGTTCCCCGCGGACGTGATGAAAGACTTCTCGACCGACGGCGTGAGCCTCGACGACATCTTGAAGGCCAAGGACAAGTACCCGTTGCGCGTCGCGGTGCTCGAAGCGCTGAACAAGGTGCGCGACGTGTGGTCCGACGGGGCCGGCACCACGAAGATCCGCAACCAAGTGGAAGGGCCGATCAACGACGCGCTGAAGAACGAGGTGCGTAAAGAGATGGAGTTCTGGGCGATCGGCATCATCGAGCTGGAAGAGCACCTGAACCGCCTGAACGCGGTGCAGGCGATGCGGGCGAGCGAACCGAAGCGGTGGCAGGCGCACTACGACTTCGCGCTCGCCACGTTGAAGGTGCGGCTCGCGTACATGAACGAGTACAACAAGCTGCTCGGCAACCTCGTGGCCGAAACGCTCCCGGCGCTCGACGCGAAGGTGGGCCAAGACGGGTACGTGCTGGTGGCGTCCGAAACGCTCCGCGCCGGCAAGGAGGCGAAAGAACTGGCGAAGGAGGGTCAAGACCTGTTCGATACGATCACGAAGGCGTTCAAGGGCACGCCGTGGGCGATCCAAGCGAAGCAGGAGAAATCGTTGGTGATCGGCCTCTCGTGGAAGTCCGCCTCGCTGAAGCGGGGCGAGTGACCGACGCGCCGGAAGCGCTAGCGACGGACCTTTACCCACAAGGACCAGCGCTGGCGCTTTCGGCTCGTTCCACACATCACTTCTTCGTCACGGGGTACACCGAGACGAGTTTCACGACGTTTGCTTCAGCCGCGAACACCTTCCCGGCTACTGTCACTTTTTCCCCCTTCTTGAACGCGCCCGCGAACATCACATTCGCTGTACATTCGACCGTTGTACCGCCCACGCTGAGAACGATAACAGCGCTGCCGAACTCGGAGCGCTTGTCCGTCACCTCGCCGGTGGCGCGGAGCCACTTGTCCTTGTATTTGGCTTTCGCAGCGTCGCGATCCGCTTCGGCCTCCTTCTGAATCTCTTTGGGCGTCTGCTTCAGTTCCACCGGTTCGCCGGCGTCCGTGATGCGACACGCTTTCAGATTCGCGCTCAGCAGCGCCATCTCGAAGGTACCGGTGATCTTCACCCGCTGCCCGGGCAACACGGTCGCCCACGGTTCCGGATCGACCACGGCGCACATCACCGGAATGGAGAACGGAAAGTCCTTCGGAGAGTTCGGGAGTGGGGCCGTTTTGAGAAGGACTTGCCGTCCGTCTCTCGTACTCCGGTCGAAGCCCTCGACCTCGCCGCTCACCTCGATCACCTTGCCGACCAACTGGGCTTCGTTCGCTTTGGCCCGCGCCACCAGTTCGTCGGCGGTGAGTTTGAAATCCGCCGGCCCTTTCGCGGGTTCGCCACTTTTGGGCGTCGGTTGCGGTTCTGCTTTCGCCGCAGCGCGCTTCGCACCGAAGGCGTCCGTGAGTTCCACCCCCGGCAGCGCCGCGAGTAGCTCGTCGGCCCCTTTGTCCGAAATGCCCGTGCCCTGCGCGTTCAACTTCTGGAGCGCCTTCAACCGCTTGAGCGCGGGCACGCTCTCGTCCGAGACGTTCTTCGAGCCTTTTAGGTCCAGCTCGCCCAGCGCCGGCAGCGCCGGCAGCGCCTTCAAGTCGTCGTCGGAGATCGAACCGCGAAGGGGAAACTCGACCTTCAGCACTTCGAGTTGTGTGAGTCCGTTCAACCCGGCGAGACAGCGGCCGTTCGGGTTGATGAGTACGAGCCTCTTCAGTCCGCTCAGTTTGCCGATCACTTCGCCCCCGGTCTTCGTCAGTTGCGAGCAGCGGATTTCGAGCGCGCGCAGGTTCTTCGCACCCGCGAGGGCGGCGACCGCCGCATCGTCGAACTCGGTCGTAAAACAGACGAGCACTTCGAGCTTCGGAAACGCGGCGAGACCGGACAGCCCCTTCGTCGTGAGGGCGCGCGAGAACACCTCCAGTTCCCGCAGTTCGGTGAGCGACTTCAGCGCCGCGAGCGCCGCGTCGGTCGCGCCGTCGCCGTACAGTGTCACCTTCCGCAGGTTCGGAAACTTGGCGAGTTTCTGAGACCGCGCTTCGGTGATCTGATCCGAGACGCCTACAAAAAGTTCTTCGAGTTGAGCGAGCGGGACGAGGGAATCGAGCGCCGCGTCGGTCACGGTCGCGCTCACGACGCGGAGTTGGCGCAGGTTCTTGAGCGCCACGAGGTGGGCCACGCCCGCGTCCGTGACCGCGTTCGCGTTGAGTACGTCCAACGCCTGCAAATCGGTGAACCCGGCGACGGCTTTCAGTGCCGCGTCGGTGCTGAGTTTTCCGGACAGACTCAACTTGCGGACGCACGGAATGCCGCGCAGGTGTTCCAACCCCGCGAGCGTGACCCGCTTGCCGGTGAACTCGAGCGCGAGCGGCGTTTGGCACTTGGCGAAGAACGGGCGCAGCGCCTTCAGGTCGGCGTCGCTCGGCTCGTCTTCGGCGAAGTTGATGTCGTTCGGCGCGCCCGCGGGCCGCGCGCGCACCTTGCCTTGCAGCGCGAACAGTTGGCGAAAGTGCGGGAACTTGTTCAGAAGCCCGTCCTCGTCGTAGCCGCCGTACTTCTCGAGTTCCGCGAGTAGCGCCGCGTATCCGGGGTCGGCCACCGCAGGCGTCTTCGGGTCCACCTTCGGCAGTTCGCCGATGGGGTTCGGCACTTTCGGTTGAACCTTCGGTTTCGGCGTTACCTTCGGTGCCGGTTGCGGCTCGACCTTCGCGTTGCCGTCGGGCTTCGGGTCGGCCTTATTGCAACCGGTAGCGAGCGCGACCGACGCGAGCAGGAAGAGCAAGGCGCGCATGGGCGTCCTCCGTGGAGCGATTTCGTGGCTGCGACATTCTAACGCCCCCCCCGGTATTTTCGAGCGAATCCTCTCGCCCGGTTGCCGTTGACCGCGCGCGGCGCGGGGCGATACGCTGCCGCGCATGAAGTTCGGGATCGACCTCAGCGGAGTGCCCCTCACCGGGCCGCGGGCCGACGCGGTGCGCGCGGCCGTCGCGCCGCTCCTCGCGCGCGCCGAACACGCCGTGGTGCTGTTCCACACCGTCGGCAACTACCACCTGTTCGCGGACGCACCCGCCGAACGGCACACGTTCACCGACGCGCACTTCGCGCGCGAACTCGGCGACTTCCTCACCGCGAGCGGCGACTTCGACGCGCTCTTCCGCGCCGCGCCCACGAGCGCGCTCGAAGCGCTCCCGCTGGCGCGGCAAGTTGCACTCCTCGAACCGCTCGCCGAAGGCGCGCCCCCGGACGCGAAGCGCGCGTGGCGCGCGCACGCCGCCCGCCTCGGCGCGCTCGCGGTGCGAAATGAAGCAGACCGAGCCGCGCTCGCGACCGACGCGTGGGCCGCGCACACCCCGTGCTTCGTGCTGAGCGCGGACGCGCTGCGCGAAGCGCTGGAGCGCGCGGCGGCTCCGCGCGTGCGCGTGAAGACGCCGCCCGTGGTGTCGATCGTCACGCCGTCGTTCAATCAGGGCGCGTTCGTGCGCGCGACGATTGACAGCGTGCTGTCACAGAACTACCCGCACATCGACTACCGCGTCGTTGACGGTGGGAGCACCGACGACACGCTCGCGGTTCTGAAGAGCTACGGCGACCGCGTGAAGTGGGTGAGCGAGAAGGACCGCGGCCAAGCGCACGCCATCAACAAGGGCATGGCCGAAGCGCGGGGCGACATTCGCACGTACCTGAACTCCGACGACGTGCTGCGCCCGGGCGCGGTGGCGAAGGTGGTGGAACACTTCGACGCGCGCCCCGCGACCGACCTGATTTACGGCCGGGACGCCCTCATCGACGCGACCGGGCGCTACGCGGGCACGTTCCCCACCGAACCGTACTCGTTCGAGCGCCTCGTGGGGGCGTGCTGCATCAGTCAGCCCGCGACGTTCTGGCGCAAGCGGCTCGCGGACGCGGTCGGCCCGTTCGACGAGTCGCTGCACCTCGTGATGGACTTCGACTACTGGCTGCGCGCCGACCGCGCCGGGTGCGCGCTCGAACACGTGCCCGATGTGCTCGCGAGTACGCGGATGCACGCCGACACGAAGACCTGCGCACCGGGCAAGCGGCGCGACACGTTCTTCCGCGAAGTGTTCGCGGTGAGCCGAAAGCACGCGGGCTATGTGAGCACGGGCTACGTCTACGCGCGGCTGCACGCGGGGCTGTTCGCGCGGCACCCGTGGCTGTTGCGGTACGAAGAACCGATCGTCCGCGTCGTGCAGAAGTGGCACCACAATCGGGAACGGTGCAAACTCCCGCGGTGGCGGGCGCTGGCGAACATCGCGCGCACGGAGCGCCCGCACCTGCTGCGCGCACTGAACCCGTTGGGTTGGTTCCGCGCGCGGCCCGCGCCGGCGCTCGCCCTCGGGGCGGATTTGTGGCTCGGCCCGGACGCGACCGTAGCGCACACGGGCGGCGAACTAAGGCTCACCGGCGTGCCGGCGCGAGACGGCGTGCTGCGCGTGTACCGCGGGGGCGAAGTCCTCGCGGAAGTGCCGCTGCGCGCGAACGAAGGCGCGGACGTGCGCCTCGAAGTGCCGGCGGGCCGCGTGCGCCTGAGCTTCAGCGCGAGCGAGCACCTCGCCGACGGGCGGCGCGTGGCGTTCCGCGTGCGCGGCACGACGCTCCGCGTCGCGGCGTGAGTCACTTCGGCAGCTTCGCCAACAGGTTCACCATCTCGATTGCGGCGACCGCGGCCTCGAAGCCCTTGTTGCCGGCCTTCGCGCCGGCGCGGTGGATCGCCTGTTCCAACGTGTCGCAGGTGAGCACGCCGAAGATCACCGGGACGCCGGTCGCGAGCGCCGCTTGTGCGATGCCGCTCGTCGCGCTCCCGGCGACGTGGTCGTAGTGGTCGGTGTCGCCGCGGATGATGCACCCGAGGCAGATCACCGCGGCGTACGCCCCGCTCTGCGCGAGTTTCTGCGCGACGAGCGGAATCTCGAACGAACCGGGCACCCGCACCAGATCGACGCGCTCAGCCGAGACGCCGTGGCGCGCGAGCGCGTCGGCGGCACCGGCCGCGAGTTGCTCCACGACGAACCCGTTGAACCGGGCCGCGACCAGCGCGAACCGCCCGACCGGGGAACTGAAATCGCCTTCGTAAATCATCGGTGGCCCCGCGAGTGTGGTTCCGCACAGTGTACGCGCGGCGCGGGGGGTGTGCCTCTGGAAGTCGGCGGTATTCGAGTGTTGAGCGCCCGCGCTCACGCGTCGGGCGACACCGGAGTAGCCCCCACGCGTGAGCGCGGGCGCTTCGACCACCGACTTCCGGAGGCACACCCCGGCGCGGGCCACCGCGCTTGACTTCCAAATTAGTTGCAGATACAAATCAACTCGAGGTGCCCCGTGGCGAAAGTCGATCCGGTGACCGAAATGGCCGAGGGCTGCATCGCGGTGCGGGTGCGGTTACTGAACCGCCTCGTGACCGCGGTGTGCGACGCCGGCCTGCGCGGGCACGGCGTGAGCGTGGCGCAGGTGAACGTGCTGGTCGCGGTCGGGCACTCCGGCCCGCTCGCGCCGACGGACCTCGCCGCCGCGCTGGTGATGGACAAATCGACGCTCAGCCGCGACGTTGCGCCGCTGCTGAAAGCCGGGTGGCTGAAGAAAGTTTCGGGTGCCGACCGCCGGAGCCACCAACTGGAACTGACGGAAGCGGGGCGCGCGAAGGTGGCGTCGATCTTGCCCGCGTGGCGCGCCGGTCAGAAGGCCCTGCGCGAGCGCCTCGGCGACGTGTACTTGGCCGGCGTGTTCGCCATCGCCGACCGCGTGTGGGCCGATCTGCGCGACGCGAACTGAGCGGCGGGCGCGCCCGTCGCTCCCGTTTCGAGCAATTAGTTGCATATACACTCAATACGAGGCCGCAATGCCCGCGCTCGACGAGCACCCCACCGTGCGCGCGGTGCGCGCGCTTCCCGTTGTCGACGCGCCCCGCGCGCTCGATACCGAGTGGCTGAAGCGGCTCGCGCGCGACGCGGGCGCGGACGATGCGGGCGTCGTGAGCCTCGACCGGCCCGAACTGGCCGATCAGGTGAGCGACATCCGCCGCGCGTTCCCCAAGTGCCGCGCGCTGCTGAGCATCGTGTGCCGGATGAACCGCACGGCCGTGGCGAGCGCGGCGCGCGAAATCTCGAACTTGGAGTTCCACCAGACAACCGACCGCGCGAACGAGGTGGCGCGCGAGATCGTGCGCCGGCTCACCGAATCCGGCGTGCCGGCGCTGAACCCCGCGGCCGGGTTCCCGATGGACATGGCGCGGTTCCCCGGCAAGGTGTGGGTGGTGTCGCACAAGCCGGTCGCGGTCGCCGCGGGCCTCGGGCGCATGGGCATTCACCGCAACGTCATTCACCCCAAGTTCGGGAACTTCATCATCCTCGCAACCGTGCTGCTCGGCGCGGACGTGAGCGCAGACGGCGCGCCGATCGACTACAACCCGTGCCTGAGCTGCAAACTGTGCGTGGCCGCGTGCCCGGTGGGCGCGATCGGGGCCGACGGCCACTTCGACCCGGCCGCGTGCATGACGCACAACTACCGCGAGTTCATGAGCGGGTTCACCGATTGGGTGGAAACGGTAGTCGAGAGCGGTTCGAAGCGGGCGTACCGCGCGCGGGTGACGGACGCCGAAACCGCGTCGGTGTGGCAGAGCCTCGCGTTCGGGCCGAACTACAAGGCCGCGTACTGCCTCGCGGTGTGCCCGGCGGGCGAAGAGGTGATCGCGCCGTTCCTCGCGGACCGCGCCGGGTTCGTCGGCGACGTGGTGAAACCGCTTCAGCAAAAGACGGAACCGCTGTACGTGGTGCCGGGGTCGGACGCGGAAGAGTACGCGGCGCGGAAGTTCCCGCACAAGCCGCTGCGGCGCGTGAACGGGGTTCGCCCCACGAGTATCGCGGGGTTCCTGAGCGGCATGCACATCGTATTCCAGCGCGGCCGCGCGAAGGGACTGAGCGCGGTGTACCACTTCACGTTCACCGGGCGCGAACCGGCCGAGGCGACGGTCTCGATCCGCGACCAACGGCTCACCGTGCAGAGCGGGTTGCACGGCGCGGCCGACTGCGCGATCACCGCCGATTCGGACGCGTGGCTCGGCTTCTTGCGGAAGGAGCGCGGCATCGTGTGGGCCATCGTGCGGCGCAAGGTGCGCGTGCGCGGTCCGCTCCGACTGCTGAAGGCGTTCGGGAAGTGTTTCCCGAACTAAAGGGTGCAGCCAGTCTTCCGGAGCGCCGCGCTGTGCGGACCGAGCGACGTGCGGTTCGCGCCCAGCATTCGCTTTTGATGCCGCGGGCACGCGCCGCCGCGCCGGGTGTCCGGTTTTGCTCCGCGCGCGTCGGGCGCTCGGACCAATTGCCTTGCACCGCGCGCCGCGGCGCTCCATTCTCCCGATAGCCCGACGCGCGGAAACCCGCGGCCCGCACCGCGGGACGTCCGAGGAACCGACCCGATGACACTTCCCGAACCGACTTTCGCCGCGTTCACAGCAGACGACCCGAACGCGACCCTCACCGACGCGCTGACCCGAACCCTCGGTGATGTGCCGCACCGCCGGCCCGCGGACCCGGCCCGCGCCGCCGAAGCCGATGCCACGCTCGCGCGGCAGTTGGTCGGGCTGTTCTCGAAACTGGACGCGCACCGGGAGGCGCTGCGCGCCGCGGCCGACGCGGGCGACCGCGTTTCGGCTCTCAAGCGTGCTGTGGAGTTGGTGACGGAGTTGGCCGGGTTCGTACCGACCGCGAACGACGTGGCGGTGGCCCGCGCCTCGGTCCGCTTCATCACCGCGGCGCAAACTGTGGCCGGAACGGTCGGGCGCGGCGGGCTGTTTCGCCGCCGCGCGCTCACCGGCGCGGAGCGCGACCAGTGCGATTGGGCGCTGCGCGACCTGGTCTGCGTTCTCAACGACCACTTCGCGCTGATGGTGGCCGCACTGCACGCCCCGGACACCCGCGAGCGGTGGCACGAGTTCACCGACTCGTTCCGCGCGTGCGTCGCGGAGAGCGTCCGGGCGCTCGAGTGCGCGTGACGTCAGGTGAGCGTGACGCTGTGGAGGAACTCGGCGTTCGTCTTGTGCTTGCCGAGTTGCTTCAGCAGCAGTTCCATCGCCTCCACCGGGTGCATGTCGGCCAGAATCCGGTGCATAATGTGAACGAGCCGCAGTTCGTCTTCGCCGCGCAGCAGTTCCTCTTTGCGGGTGCCGCTCTTGTTCACGTCGATGGCCGGGTACACGCGGCGATCGACCAATCGGCGGTCCAAGTGCACTTCCATGTTCCCGGTGCCCTTGAACTCTTCGAAGATCACTTCGTCCATTTTGGAGCCGGTGTCCACGAGCGCGGTCGCGAGAATCGTGAGGCTGCCGCCCTCTTCGATGTTGCGTGCCGCGCCGAAGAAGCGCTTGGGCTTGTACAGCGCCGTGGCGTCCAAGCCGCCGCTGAGCAGCTTGCCGCTCCCGGGCGACACGGTGTTGTACGCGCGCGCGAGGCGCGTGATCGAGTCGAGCAGGATCACCACGTCGGTGCCGTACTCCACGAGCCGCTTCGCCTTCTCGATGACCATCTCGCTCACCTGCACGTGCCGCTCCGGCGGTTCGTCGAAGGTGCTACTCACCACTTCGACGCGCGGGCCCTTCACCGTGCGCGCCATGTCCGTCACTTCTTCGGGCCGCTCGTCGATGAGCAGCACGATGACGTAGCACTCCGGGTGGTTGTGGATGATCGAGTTCGCCATCTTCTGGAGGAGCACCGTTTTCCCGGTGCGCGGCGGCGCGACGATGAGGCCGCGCTGCCCCTTCCCGATGGGCGTGACGAGGTCGATGACGCGCGTGTTCAGTTCGTCCGGCGCCGTTTCGAGCTTGAGCCGGCGCTCCGGGTGCAGCGGGGTGAGGTCGTCGAACACCACCTTCTGCGTGAGCAGGTCCGGTTCGGAGTAGTTGATCGCCTCGACCCGCAGCAGCGCGAAGTACCGCTCGTTTTCTTTCGGCGGGCGCGTCTGGCCGGCGACGACGGCCCCGGTGCGCAACCCGAAGCGGCGGATTTGGCTCGGCGAAATGTAGATGTCGTCCGGGCACGGCAGGTAGTTGTAGTCCGGGCTGCGGAGGAACCCGAAGCCGTCCGGCAGCACTTCGAGCGTGCCCTCGCCGAACATGAGGCCGTTCGCGGCGCTCAGTTCGCGCAGGATGCGGTACACGAGGTCCTGCTTCTTCAGCCCCGCGTACTCCTCTCGCGGAATGCCCGCGTCCTTCGCAGTCTTCTGCAACTGCACAATGGTCATGTGCTGCAGTTCGGAGATGTACGTGTTCCCCTTCTTAATCTGCTCGTAGCGCGAGTGCGTTTCGGCGTCGAACCCGCTGCCGCCGCCCTCGTCGGCGCGGGCGTCGGGGCGCGCGTCGGCGCGGGGCGGTTCGGGGCGCGGTTCCGGTTCGCGCGCGGGCTTGCGCTCCACTTTGCGCGGTTCCTCCGCGCGCGCCGGGGGCGGCGGCGGTTCCGGCGGTGCGACTTCGACCACGACCGGTGCGGGCGGTTGGGCGGGCGCTTCGTCCACAATGCCGGTCGCGAAGCCGTCGTCTTCCGCGAGTACCGGGGCACTCACCGGAGTTTCGGCCGGCGGCGGGACGTCGGCCTTTTTGCGCGAGCGCGTACGGGCGACCTTGAGCGTTTCGGATTTCGCGTCGGACATGGTGAACCTCAATCGGCGGGCCAGAACCACGCGCGGGCGGGGTCAGTCGCGGCGGGAGACGCGGTCGCGCTCCGTGAACGCCGGCGACACCTTTGGGGGG
>Ga0169931_10001044_pt1 | contig 45692 bp, 30 predicted proteins | sample Kivu_15m_20L_FD_129675 | JGI IMG/M metagenome (GOLD analysis project Ga0169931, IMG submission 129675) | Freshwater microbial communities from Lake Kivu, Western Province, Rwanda to study Microbial Dark Matter (Phase II) - Kivu_15m_20L... | ecosystem: Environmental > Aquatic > Freshwater > Lake... | reverse complement strand
GTTCCCAAAGTAACCGGCAACGCCGAGGTAATTGGTTTCGCCGTAGCCGCGTTCGGTACCAAAGCCTACGACAGTGAAGAAACCCGTTTCATCCATGTGCTGGAGGATCGGACAGTAGGGAGGGTTGCGGGTCTTCTGTGGATCGGAAGGGCAGAGCACCGCCGGAAGTTTGAACTGGGCGAGTGTGTTGGTCTGGGTGTCGTCGAACCATGCAACTTCGGGCAGGTAGTTTCCGGTAGCAGACGCCGGATCGGGGCGATGATCCAGCCCCTTCCAGAGAGGAATCTGGTTGTAGAGTGAGGACTGTTCGATGTAGGGCAGGAGTTGTGGCAGGATGCCAAACCACTGATGCTGACGCCACTGGAGGTTACGCGGACCAGTGCCGCTCCAGGTGATGTCCTTTGGAACCCCGTAGTGTCCAACCGGCATGCGGTTGTACACATCGTGGTGGTTGTGGGCAGCGAGGCCCAGCTGTTTGAGATTGTTTTTGCATTGCGTGCGGCGTGCTGCTTCGCGAGCCTGCTGGACGGCAGGCAAAAGCAACGCAACGAGGATCGCGATGATTGCGATCACAACCAGCAGTTCGATCAGCGTGAAACCACGCCGAGCGACGCTGCCAGCTTGCAGGCTGAACTTTTTCATTGGAAACTCCTGAGAGAAAAACGGGAAATGGAGAACATGACGGACCCCAAACACCCAACAGGAGCGAATTCCCGAAGGAGGTTGCAGGCCCTCGCGAGAAGTCTTTTGGAAAACGAACATCGAAAAAATTGAGAACACGCTGATTTTCAAAATTTTGCAAATTCCGAACCGAATTGCAAAAATTTCCCGACACCACCAGCGACTGTGTCAGTTTGACCGCTTCCGATTCAAAATGCAAAGGTTTTCTTGCTTGCACTCCCACGAATCGTGTATTTAATTGCAGATTCAGCGAGAAATCTTCACACTTGTGGTCAGTGATGCCCGGTTTTTGGGCACATTCTGCCTGCGAATTTTGCTCGCGAACGGAATGGATTCCACTCCCATGAACTCACTGAAATCAAGCCTTCTGACGGTGACAGCCACCCTGCTGGCACTCACTGTGGCATCCGCCTGCCCCTTCTGTCTTTCCCCTCCGCAGACCTTCTCTGCGCAATTCCAGCTTGCCGATTTCGTCGCGATTGCTGAACTGCATTCCTTTGAAGTCCTCCAGCAGGGTACTCTGCCAGTTGCCACCTTTCGTGTCCAGCAGTTGTTGTCCGGAGACCCCAAAACGGCTGCAGCCTGCGGAGTTGGCGCTGGCCGCAAAGTCATTCGGCACGCAGAAGCCGGCGGGAACCCGGGCGATCTCTACCTGCTCTATGGTGACCTCACTGACACTTCCAAAAGTCCGTCCCTGCAACCCCTGACAGGCACTCCGGCGACTTTCGCCAGCACTCCAGCCGGGCAGGCGACAGCGCGGCCCGCAGCTCAGTCCACCGCAGCCGTCGAATGGACTGATCACACAGGAATTTCCTTGTCCACCGCCAGGTATCTCCGCTCGCTGCCACGTCAGGAACTTCCTGTCCCGGAGCGGCTTAAATGGTTTGTGACGCACCTCGAATCGTCCGATCCCACGATTGCCGGTGATGCGTGGGCGGAATTCGGGATTGCCACCTACGAGGATGTGAAGGGCTGCAGAAAGCTCTATTCGCCTGATCGCCTCCGCAGCTGGATCGCTGATCCCGGAATCAGCTCTGAGCGGCTCGGGCTGTACGGTCTGATGCTGGGCCTTTGTGGTGAGCCTGCGGACGCGGAGTTCCTTCACAGCCACCTGGTCAGCAGTGATACGGGCAAGTTTCGATTTGGAGCCGAAGGACTGCTGGCGGGCTATCTGCTGCTGACGGGGGAGTCCGGGCTTGCAGCCACCGAGCAACAGTTTCTGCAGGCCCGGTCTTCGACGGAGTCGCGGCACGCGCTGTTGCAGACTCTGGACTTTTTTCACACATACGAACCGGAACTGATTCCCCGCGCCCGCATTTGTTTATCGGCGCGGAAGCTGCTTCGGGATCCTGTACTGGCCGAAATGACGATCATGAGCCTTTCGCGGTGGCAGGACTGGGAGTCGATAGGGATCCTTGAACAGCTCTTTCATGAGTCACTGCAGTCAGAAGATGACAATTCTGAGCCGCTGCAGCGATGCATTCTGCAGTTTGCTCAGCACTGCAGCCGCGCGGGCTTTGCGGGAATGGGGCCGGAACTGCCGCAGGTTGATCGGGTCACTGCCGAATGCAGTGGACGTGCTGAGCGGTTTCTGAGACGCGTATCGACAGATCGCCCCGATCTTCTGCAAGCCCCGAGGGCCGTATTTCAGGGACCAAGCCCCTGAGCGACGGTTGCCAGCGAGCAGATTGTTGTTGTGGAATGGTTGGTGGGACTGTTTCCGCCATGCGAAAGGCGAGGCTTTGCGGCTTTGAGACAGCTTCTTACCGGGCTTCGGCACCGAGATCGTGATCTTCGATTTTCTTGTGCAGCGTGTTGCGATTGATACCGAGGCGAGTTGCAGTGCGAGTTTGTACTCCCTGACTTTGTCGCAGCACCTGCAGGATGAGCTCTTTTTCGACGACGTTGATGACCTGATTCCAGGCGTCAGTGTTGTCCTCCCCGATCTCCGCAAGGCGGCGGCTGACGAGTTCTGTGCAGAGCGATTGCAGGTCGTCGGCTGCTCGTCGGCCGATCCGCACAGGGGCCAGTCCCCGAACGTGTGTTGGCAGCAGATCGGCGGTGATTTCTCCGTCTGACGACAGTACGAGTGCGCGTTCGATGTAATTCTGGAGTTCCCGGACGTTGCCAGGCCAGTCGTACTGCTGCAGGAACCGCAGTGCATCGGGGTGTACGCGACCGGCAGGAATACGATTGGCCTGGGCATACCGCCACACGAAGAAGTTCACGAGGGCTGTGATGTCCTCGCCCCGTTCACGGAGTGCCGGGAGGTAAATTGGGATGACATTGAGCCGGTAGAACAGGTCTTCGCGGAAGCGTCCGGTGGTGATCAGGTCCTGCAGATCGACATTGGTGGCGGCGATGACGCGAACATCGACGCGAATGGTACGAGTATCTCCGACGCGTTCGAATTCGTGTTCCTGAAGAACTCGAAGGAGTTTGACCTGGAGCTGGTAGCTGACGCTGTTGATTTCATCGAGAAAAATTGTGCCACCGTGAGCGGCTTCGAAGCGACCGGTGCGGTTTTCGATGGCGCTGGTGAAGGCGCCTTTGGCGTGTCCGAAGAGTTCACTTTCGAGCAGGCTTTCGGAGAGGGCTCCGCAGTTGACGCGGATGAATGGGCCGGAGGCGCGGGGGCTGAGTTCGTGGAGGGCGCGGGCGATGAGTTCCTTTCCGGTGCCGGTTTCGCCGGTGAGCAGGACAGTGGCGGTGGTGGGGGCAACCTTGCGGGTTGTGCGATAGACGTCCTGCATGGGTGGGCTGGAGCCGATCAGTCCGTTGATCAATCCCGGATCGCTGTCTGTTTTGCTCATTGTGTTTTCGACTTCGTCATGCCCAAATTTCGATCACCAATCGCGCGCAGAATGTGCAAAAAGATTGATTTTGGGGCGCGATAGACTGTCTGGGGTGTGGAATTTTAGCTGGGCGCGGGCAATTCGGGAGCACAATCCGTGAGGTTCTTCACAGAAAGAGCAATAACTGCGCCAATAAATGGCAGGGATGTGAATCTTTCGCGGGAGAACAGCAGGTGCCGCGAACGTTACCTGTCGCCAGCGCAGGGGAACAGAGACTTGAGGGCCTTCATAGCTTTGTGGCGACTGAGGTGGTGTGGAGTTTTGGGTGAGGAGCAGGGCGAGTCCGCAGCGGGGCAATTACTTCACCGGAGATTTTGCTCCGGAGCCTTTTCCGGAGTCTTTGGCGTTATAGGAACCCATGCTGGATTTTCCGCCTTCGAGGGCTGTAGAGGCGGAGGGTTCATCGAGCGAAGGTGGGAAGCCGTTCAGCTGTCGCCAGAACTCGAACCAGAGAGGAACCTGTTCGAGAAGTACCCAGCCGTTTGCGCGGACGCCCTGGCGGAGATAGCGTTCGTTGGGCCATTCTTCAGGATTATCGGGCCGGATCTGGCAGCGGAATTTCCCCTTTCCGTTGTCGATAACGTCTACGGAGACCACGGTACCGCCGAAGGTGCCGACGGCGACGGACGGCCAGCCTGCAAACTGCACGGCGGGCCAGCCTTCGAACTGCAGCCTGACGTGGGCATCTTTTTTGACGAGTGGGGCGTCGTTTCCGTCGAGCCAGATCTGCACGGCTCGGTCTTTGGTATCAGGAACGATGACGCAGATTGGGTCTCCTTCCTTGACGAGCTGAGTATTCATGTTGGGGTTGAATTCGACGACATAGCCATCGAAGGGGGCGTTGATGGTCTGAGTGCTTTGTCGGGCGACTTTGGATTGCATTTCAGCCTGTTCCTTCTCCATTTTTGCGGCTTCGGAGAGGGCTTTATCGAGGGCTCCTTCGTAGTAACTGATGTCAGCGGCAGCTTTTTGGATGTAGGCGAGTCGATCGCTTTGTTTCCCGGTGAGATCTGATTTGGAAGCTGACACATTGGCCGTCTCTTCGCGGACTTTGGCTTCTGATTCGAGAAGTTTGCGTTCGATTTCCTGGAATTTCTCGAGGGAGATATTGTTTTGGTCGTGCAGCATTTTCGCGCGATCGAAGGCGGCATTGAGTTGTGGGACGGCGGCCTGGGCGAGCGAGAGTTTCTGTTCGGCGGCGGCGACTTTTTCGCTTGCGGCCTGGACGTAAGCGTCCTGAGCGCGGGTAATTTGCTGTTGGACATCGCGGTAGGCTGTGAGTTGTCCACGGGTTGCTTCGACGATGCGGAGCGAGGCTGCGAGCATGACTTTGGTGTTTTCCAGTTGGGTTTCCAGCCGTGTGGCGTAGTCGACATCGAGGTCCCGGATTTCGGCGATGAAGTCGCCTTTGGAGACGCGGGAGTTTTCGACGAGATCCGTATTCCAGCGTTCGATGCGGCCTTTGATGGTTGCCTCCAGCACCTGCTGGCGTTCACTGGGGAGGTAGGCGACGACATAGCCGGATCCCGTGACCGTCTGCTGCCACGGGGCAAAGGCCATGAGCAGAGTGGAGGCGATCAGGGATGTGAGCAGCCAGAATGCGATACGTTGTACGAGCCGAGATGAACGAACGAGCTGCAGTGAGGGCATGAGGGCAGAACGAGCGGCAACCGGAGTCAGGACGGAATAGCGTCGATCCAGTGAGGCGTTGCTGCGGTGTGAGGATTGCCTGGGAGCAGTCTGGGTGGCCATTGGATGTCCTGCGGGTTCAGTGAGCAAGTGAACGATCGATTTCGTGGTCGCGGGATGGTCGAATTTCGAGAACTCGATTGAGCATTCGCTGGAGATGTGGACGGGAGGTCACCACGAGAATTGTCCAGGAGTTGTCGGCGGCAAGTATTTTTCTGAGGATCATTTCGGACTCAGCGTCCGGGAGGGCATCGAGGATTTCATCGACGAGCAGGATCTCGGGATGTCCGGCAATGGCGCGAGCAATCATGAGCCGCCTGCACTGGGCGGGGGTGAGCGGTGTGCCGGCGGGATTGAGTGTGGTGTCGAGTCCCTGCGGGAGCTGTTGGATGCGAGGCAGCAGGCCGACGGCTTCCAGTGCGGTTCGGACGTCGGCAATTGATACGTCAGGCCGTTCCAGATGCACATTTTCCGCAATGCTGCCTTCAAAGATTTCGACATCTCGTATGAGAGCCACGCGGCGGCGGAGTATGTCGGGGCGGAGGTCGCGAGGATCGAGGCCGTTGAAGCTGACAGCGCCCTGCCCGGGCTCGCGAAGCCCGAATAAGACATCCAGCAGGAGACTTTTGCCCGAGCTGTCGTCACCGACAACAGCAATTCGTTCTCCGGGGCGAATGGTGAGCGAAACGGGGTTCAGCGAGCAATGTCTGTCGTGGTCGTGAACGGCTACTTCCTGAATCACAAAGCCAGCGCCGGAAGGGATTGTCAACAACCCATCTGTTCGCTCGGTCCGCAGATCCAGCAGGTGCCCAATCTTGTCCACCGAGGCCAGCAGATCGTAAAAACTTTCGATGTGCTTGGACATTTTGGCGAAGGAGTCAACGACGATTGCCACGATGAGTTCGGCTGCCACGAGCTGTCCAAGCGATAACTGACCAATGAGTACCAGCCAGCCACCGATGGCAAGCAGCGCTGTGGAACCCAGAGCCTGCATGAGGAGGATCGCAATCAACTGCCGCATCAGGACTCGAAAGTGTTTTGTTCTCGCGTGAATGTACTCGTAAATGAGTCGATCGGACTTTTCGAGGGCGAATTCCGGAGCGCCGTCGTAGCGAAATGCGATTCTGCATCTGGCCATGTCTTCGAGCCACGCTGCCATCGCGTACTTCGAACGCGATTCCCGGATACTGGTGTTCACCGCGCCACGGCCGAGCAGGTAGACGAGAATCATCAATCCGATGAGCACAAAGTCAAAGGCGAGCAGATACGGGTGGTAAAAGGCCAGAACGATCATCCCGACGATCATGCTGAGCATGAGCGAAATACCGTCGAGGAGCAGCGAGGACACTACTTTTTGTACCGAAACCACGTCGAAAAAACGATTCACAAGTTCTGGTGGATAGGCTCCGTGAAAGGCGTCCACTTTTGAACGCGGCAGACGCCACGCCAGTTCAGATGCCAGCCTTGCAAACAATCGCCGTTGAATAATTTCCACCACCAACGTCTGGAGCGCCTTGATTGCTGCTTTGAAGAGCAGGAAAGTGAGCAGGATCAGTGACAACCAGATGACGGGCTGCAGCACGCTTCCGAAGCTGACCGTGTCTACAAGTGCTCTGACGGCAAGGGGGGTTGCCATCCCCAGCAATCCTGTGACAAGAGCAAACACGCAGATGACTCCGATATCAGTCCGCTCGGTTGTGAGCAGACTGAACATTCTCAGCAGCGGCGACTGGTGGTGCTCTTCCTCGTGCGATGTGTCGTGTGACTGGATCGTCTTCGGCTCAATCACGACACATGTGAGCTGCCCCGTGAAACCCTCGGAGATCAGCCTTTTTTCGACAGCCCGCCTGGACAGCTCGACGACAGGCCTGACAGAGTTTGACTGCAGCAGCCGCAGGCGTCGGCCGCCGTTGCCGTAAATTCCGCGCCAGATATTACCATCGGCAGAACGCAGGACGACTTTTGCACCATCACTGGCCAGACCGGTGAGCTCCTGCAGGCTGCCCTCCATGATCCGGCTGACGTAACCCAGACTCTGCGAAGCTTCTACAAGACATCGCTGCCAGTTGTTTCTGCTGTTTTCGCTGGTTTCTGACACCATCCGCGACGCCTCGTCGACGGCGCGTCGAATTCGGGAACGATCTGAGTGCCCGCCATCCATCAGAGCGATTTGCTCGAACAGCCATGACGCGTCGATCGATTCAGCTTCGCCAGCCTCGCGTCCCCTGTTCATCTCTATCGGACCTCCAGAGAATTTTGCAGCACTTCGGTGCCCTGTGTCGCGTGGTAAATGTAGGCGGATTGAACGTTTTTTCATCGACCGATTTTCGTCCGGCCTGCAAAAACCGGGGGTTTGCCCTGCGGAAGAGCGAAAACGTGGCAGTCATCGATTGGGATCTATGATGTTTCCGATTTGTATGCCAGAAAAAATCGATGGATTGAGCGATGGATGAGAGCGTGCGGCAAAGTCAGGCGGACTGATCGAGTACGCGTGCGATTACGGCAACGTGACATTCTGTGGCGTGCGATCTGAGCAGGCAGCGGGCGGCTTCGGAGCAGGTGGCGCCGGTGGTCAGGACGTCGTCCACAAGCAGCAGTCTTTCGCCGGCAATCACAGGGGGACAAGTGACGGCAAAACTGTTGTGCTGGTTTTGTTCTCGCTGAGCGAGTGAGACGCGTTTCTGGGGGCGCGATTGCCGGGATTTTCGCAGGACATGGGGGTCGCAGGGCACCCCCAGTACTCGTGCCAGCTCTTCAGCGATGATCCAGGCGGGGTTGAAATGCCGCACAATTCGCTGCTGCCAGTGCTGAGGAATGGGAATGATGCGGTCAACCTGCAGCGAACGCAGATGCTGTAAGCGCTGGGATGCGAGGAGACGGGCGAGTGATCGCATGGGGACGGCGGAAAATGACCACTTTGCGGACAACATGGCGTGCCGCAGCGGGTCTTTGTACATGGCGAGGCAGACCACGGACTTGAATCGCAGAGCGCGACCGCGGCAGTGCACGCACCCGGCCGCTGTCGCCGACCATGGGCCGACTTCAGCTGCACACACCTGGCAGCTATGGGCCGGCTGGGCACAGAGCTGTTCCGTACAGTGGCTGCAGTAGCAGATCCAGCGACTGCCGGGAACACCCCCGGATCGGCCACAGAGCGAACAGCGAAACGGAACCGCCAGATCGAGTGCCGCCTGGATTGCAGGATCAGCAAGAGGCCGCAGGGAGGACGGAATTGTCAGGAGTGCTTTCAGGTTTTGTATGCCGAACATTTGAGTGAGTTGCCATTGACGCCATTGGTGATGTTCGTTATTATGTATCTTACGTAATAATTTCAAAGGGCATTGTGCAAATCAAGGGAAACTCAAACAGGATTTCAGTTTTTTGGTGTTTCTTTTCGGGCCTCGGGGTTTACGTTCTTACGTCGCCACTCGCCCTGCCAATGCATCAATCCTCCCCCCATCACTCCCCGTTCTCCGGAAAGTACCTGCTATGAAGCCCGTTTTTGTTCTCTGCGGCGCAGCAATTTCCATTGCTGTCGCCTCCTCGTCCTTCGCTCAGACACCACGGGTCGAACGCCCTCCTCAGGAAAGTGATCGTCCCGAGGAAGGACGCCGCCCTGAGGAAGGCCGCCGTCCCGAGGAAGGCCGCCGTCCCGAGGAAGGCCGCCGTCCCGAGGAAGGCCGCCGTCCTGAGGAAGGCCGCCGTCCCGAGGAAGGCCGCCGTCCTGAGGAAGGCCGCCGCCCTGAGGAAGGCCGCCGCCCTGAAGGCCGCCGCCCTGAAGGCCCCGGAGCCGAGGGTCGCCGCCCAGGAATGCTCATGCCCCCAGGTGGCGGTGCCCCAGGTGGCTTCATGGGACGTTTTCCCAATCCGCTCCTCAATGCCCTCGATAAGAATGGTGACGGCGAACTTTCTGAAGAAGAGATCGACCTTGCTGTCGCCTCTCTGAAAACGCTTGATCGCAACCGTGACCGCCGCCTGGACTCCCAGGAATTGCGTGCAGGTTTCCCTGGTCAGGGCAATCCCGGAATGCCGGGCGTACCTGGGTCGCCAGGTAATCCCGCTGCCATCGTCGAACGCCTGAAAGGCATGGATCAAAACAGTGACGGCAAGTTATCCCGCGAAGAACTGCCCGAACCTCTGAAACCACTTCTCGAACGCTTTGATCGCAACACTGACGGCCAGCTCGATCAGGAAGAACTCGGCGCCGTTGCTCGCGAGCGCATGGGGGCGGGCAATCCCGCGGAACCCGCACAGTTCGCTGCCCAGATGCTGCGTCGTTCAGATGCCAATGAGGACGGCAAACTCAGCGGCGATGAACTTCCGCCGTTCGTCCGCGATCGCATGGAAACGCTCGACAAAAACGCCGACGGATCACTCGATCTCCCGGAACTCCAGTCCATGATGGGAAATCAGCGGCAAATGCCAATGCCTCCCGCCAACGAATCGGGCGTCATCCGTCCCCGTCGGCCCGAAGGTGGTCCGCGCCCGGAAGGTGCTGACCGTCCGGAAGGTCGCGATCAGCCCGAACGTCCCGCGCGTAAAGGTCGCGCTGCTCGCCCGGAATCAGAGTCCGATGATCGCCCGGAAGAAAAGCAAAAAGATCGCGAAACGGAAAAGCAGGATCAGGAAAAAACGGAACGCGATGAAAAGGGAGAGGACAAGCCGGATCGCGATAAGCCGGACGGGGACGCGAAGGATGGCGATTCAAAAGATCGCGACGGGAAGGACGGCGATTCAGAAGACGGTGATAAAAGCGAGCAGTAGCCACCATCGGCTGAACAGAGAACTTCCGGATCCAAAGGCCGTGCCATGCTGCAGCGGCTGATGCTGCCTGCGCTTCGTACCCGATGCTGGGCACCGGATCCTGGCCCTGATCGGCCTTGAAGCGGTGCGTGTGTTCAGCCCTGCAATGCAGGTCGCCTGTTTTGAATTGCCATGAAGACAGCGCTGTTGTCCTGGTCCCCGAAGCCCAGTTGTTCAGCCTGTTCAAGAATCTGTCGATGAGTCTCGGTCAGCGGCAGCTGAAGGCTGGCTGCCGCTGCCGCCTCAAGCATCAGTCGAACGTCCTTCAGATGCTGTGAAAGCCTTGCCTGAACAGTAAAGTCTCGTTCCACCATGCGACGGCCTTTTGTGTCCATCTGCCGGGAGTAGGCGGGGCTTCCCCGAAGCACTTCAAGTGCGGCAGCGGGATTGACCCCAAGTCCTTCAGCGAAGGCAAGGCCTTCGGCAAGTGCGGCGCGGTTCAGTCCCAGCACCAGGTTGGTGACAAGCTTCATTTGGGAGGCTGATCCGCAGCCTCCTGTATGAAAGGCACGTTGCCCCAGCACCGGCCAGATTTCCGTACAGTCCTCCCAGAATTCCGTGTCACAGCCCACCATCACTACAGCTTCTCCGCGGCGGGTTTGTTCGCTGGAACCGGAAATCGGAGCATCTGCGTAAGAGACCCTCAGCTGCCGCAGTCGTGCTGCTCGCGCGACGGCCTGTTTGGGGTCGCCGGTGGTGGTGTCAATCAGCATCTGCTCGGGGTGCAGGCTGTTTTGAAATCGTGTCAGGACTTCATCGACGACATCACCAGAGTAGAGGCTGATGATTACCTGCGAACACTCAGCCAGCGGATCATCGCTCCAGACGGCACCTTTGTCGGTCAGAGCTTTCGCTTTTTCGGGGGAGCGGTTCCAGATGTAAGGCAGCCAGCCGGCTTCAAGAAATCGTTCGGTGAGAGCTGTGCCCATGAGGCCGAGTCCGACGATCCCGATCGTTCGCTGTCTGGTTGCGTCGATGCTCATGGCTGTGCGGGCTCCGCTTTGGCAGGTTGTTCAGATTCACGATAGAGTCGGGCGAGCGGCAGGAGGATTTCTTCAAGCTGTTGCAGGTAGTCGGCTTCATCCATTTCGCTGCGGCGCAGCTTGATCGCTTCAAGTCGGGCTTCGAGGGCGTCACGAGTCACTTGCTGGTCGGGGTTCAGCAGGCGTTCTTCCGGGCTGCGGACGAGCCAGGTTTTTCGAGCGGCGGCGCCATCCACGGGTTGATCAGACTTGATATTCTCTGCGGGCTTGAGTCCATCAAACAGTTCTGCCCGGACACCGCGGCCGTCGCCATTGTCTTCCAGCAGTGCATGTTCGGTGGCAAGACGTCCCTCGGTGGAATAGAACTCTGCTGTCCGCCGTGAGGCAAACAGCCAGGCTTCCAGCAGTGAGGTCTGGCCGTCGCGATCCACATCGGCATCCAGACCGCTGATTGCCAGCGAAAGTGCGTCTCCGAAGCGGCTGAACTGTACTTGATTGCCATCCTTTGTGGCACTGATGATGACTCGACCCGGTCCGGATAGTGAATTGATGAACGGTGCAGAACTGGAGGCGCAGATTGCAACGACGAGAGGGCGCGAGGCAGGTTTGAGAAGTTCAGCGAGTTCTGTGTCGGCGAGATCAGGTCCGCGCAGGTTGAGTGCGGCAGTTTGTTGGTCGAAAGTTCCATGGCCGATGTACACGAGCCAAAGTGGCTGTGTTGTGCGGCGCTTGCAGGCTGTTTCGAGAGCCGATCGGAGTTGTTCGCGGTCTGTCGAGGTTGTGGAGGTTGAGACGGGTGTGGGGCCGCCCGGGCCGATCCACTGGAACTCTGATTCACTGGTGGTGGCTGCCTTTTGCCAGCGTTCAGCCCACTGCTGAAAAGCCTTGCCATAGTCTTCTGTGCCGGAAGCGCCACATACCAGCAGCACCGCAGGACGATCACCTGAAGGGGGCTGATTTTTCAGTGTCGAGTATACGGGGAGGGCAGAGCTGACACTGAGCGGGAGCGCTGCAGACGGGTCTGCCCGGAGCTCTGCAGATCGTTGCGTCTGGCCGAACGCGTCCGGGTGAGGACAGGCGATGAGTGTGGCGAACAACAGAGGAACAGTATGGCGCAGGGATTTCATGGCAATCCTCCTCGTCGTCGCAGAGTCCAGTCGATGGAGAGCAGCAGAACGGCCGCGAGGAAGACCCACCAGGAATGCCAGATGGGCCACGATCGGATCTCCTGAAGCGGAGCGGCGGCGGTGGGAAGTTGTTTTACGAGATCATTCACGTCATTGAGGGAAATCAATCGTCCCCCGGTTTTGGCAGCCAGTTCCTGCAGCCAGTCATTCCGGACCTGCACGGAGCGGAGTTCCTGTTGCAGGGGCTGGCTGGCCCAGCCGGAGTTGGTGATCAGAGTTTCCGGGGTGGTGCCATTGGTGAGGATTGCTGTGGCTTCGACGCGCCAGGCGCCTTCCTGGGCCGCTGAGATTTCGGCTTCGAACACGCCGGTCTCTGCATCGGCGGGAACACCTGTGAGTTCGAATTTGCGTCCATCCGGGGCAGTGACTTTGAACCGCACGTCGGCATTTTCGCGGACTTCGAAATCCTGTCCCCGAACGCTGGCGGTGAGCCGCACGGAGCCGGTTCCCTGTTCGGGGAGTTCTTTCACCGCGACGTCCAGTCGTCGCGGGACGTCTGAGACGAGCCAGCGCATGAGTTGTCTGCAGGCTCGGGCATGGTCGCTGAGGTCCTCTGACGGAGTTCCCGAGACGGTGTCTGATGATGGGGTTTTGGCGGAGGGGACTGACTGCGACTGCAGCTGAAGGAGGCCTTCGCTGAGCCTCCAGCGCCAGAGGTCGCCGACGGTTACGGCACCTGAGCGTCCGCGTCCGAATCTCTGGACAATCAGTGCTGGCCAGACGGTGCCTTCGGCGTCGCGGACTTCTGCCATGACCTGAGCACCTGGGCGAACGTAGCCGGAGGGATTGACGGTGAGAAACTGGGGCATACGTTCAAGCCGCTGCTGTTCGGCGGGTTCGTCGCTGTGAAGCCGCACCCATGGCTGCAGCCAGCCGTCGCGGGTGAGTTCGAGCCTTACGCCGGTCCGTGGGAAGGCGGCGCTGCGGCTGAGATCGATTGGGAGCAGTTCACCGATTGGAGTGCGGTCGAAACCGCCCTGGGCAAATGATTCCTGACCTGACAGCATCAGGAATCCGCCTCCGCGACGACTGACGAAATCGTAGAGCAGCCGCATCTGATCGGCCTGAAAAAAGTCGGCTTCGAGATCATCGAGGACAACGGCGTCGTATTGAAAGAGTTCTTCAGCGGTCTGAGGAAAGCCTCCTTGAAGTTCATCGGCAGATTGAGTGTTGAGTCGCACGAGGACGGGTTCGTCGTATTCTTCGACGGTATCGGGGTCCGCGCGATCAAAGCCGCGAAACAGCGAATTTGAGGTTTCTCCTTCGCGTCCACGAAAGTCGAATTTTGCTTCTCGCCGGGCAATTCTGATGAGGCCCGTCATCTGCAGTTGCTGGTCGGATTCGACCGCGCGGCGCAGGAATTTGAAATCCCAGTTGGGGCGACCGGAGACGTAGAGAATCCGACGGGCGCTGGACGGACGCTGAACTGCGATCAGCTGACTGTTATTGACCAGCGTGACTTCGTCGGAGAATTCAGTGCCTTCGTTGTCCACCAAAGCCGTCTGAAGACGATAAAAGACGGTGCCACTGCCCACCGGCCGATGACGGAAACGCAGCGGCTCCGGATCGGTGGTGCTGCGAGTTTGTGTTTCCAGAGGCGTGCCGTCTTCTGAAAGCAGAGTCATCCGTAATTTGCTGTTATTGGTATTGAATGTGCCGGGCGTGACCTGAATGGCGACAGGAGCATCGTCGAATGCTGATTGCGTAATGGTGAACGTGCCGACGCTGGCGTCCGGGAGCTTGAGTTCACCGGACGGGAGTACGGGATAGACGGGTGGCAGACCTTCGAGCTCACTGAGTTCTGCTGAGATATCTGTTGCATTGCCGTCGGTGAAGAGCAGGATGCCGGCGAGTGGCTGACCGGCGTAACGCTGGCGAAGACTTTTCAGGGAAGAGACAAGAGCGGAGGCGGAGCCCTCGAAGCGGAGATTTTCAAAGCTGTCAGTCTGCTGCAGCCGATCGGAAATGGTGTAACGGCGGAGTTGGAAGTCCTGTTCAAGCCGTTTGAGCCAGCCCAGTGGCTGGACAGCCTCGCCAGCGTTCAGCAGTGATGTGAACTCTGTTGCACGTGTTGGAGCGGATGCGGTCGGGCGAACGTCGAGGCTGCGACTGACGTCGACGGCGACAGCGAGGACATTTGCTCCTGAACGCGGCCGCAGACTGCTCCAGAGCGGATCGACGAGGCAGGCACTGAGCAGCAGCCAGGCAAGAATACGGCAGCACGGCCCGAGGCGCCCCTGCCAGCCTTCGCGAAACCGTCGTCGATTGAGCCAAAGAATGACCGCCAGCCCCACCAGGGCCGCGAGAACGGCCGGGAAAAGCCAGTTACGATCTCCAGCCATCAGGCTGGCGAATGTCGAAAATCGCAGCATATTTTGCCCCCGATATGGTACCCGGCGCGGATTCTACTCGACCAACCCCGCTGAGAGCGAATGAAAACTGATGGAGAATCTGATTTCCCCGGGGCGCTCCGTGAGCAGCTGCTGATTGCATTGCTCAGCAATTGCCGGCTTGTTTCGTCTCCGCTCCCGTGATAAGGTTGGTTGTTTCAGAACCTGCCGTTTCCCGATTCCCACTCTTCATGGACCAGATCTGTGACCATCCAACCGCACCGCCGTGGGCTCGCAGCCTGTGCACTTCTGATCGCTCTGCTGGCCGCCGCTCCAGACTCCTTTGCAGCGTCAGAGGACAAGCAGCCAGCTGATGATCGCTATCCTAAAAACCAGTGGGTGCCGCTCTTCAACGGCCGGGATCTGGACGGCTGGACGCCCAAGATTCGTTACAGTGACCTCGGAGATAACTTCCACAACACATTCCGTGTTGAGGATGGACTCCTGAAGGTTCGATATGAAGCAGCAGGTTACCCGGAATTCGGGGAGCGATTCGGGCATCTGTTCTTCCGTGACCAGTTCCGCAACTATCGATTTCGCGTGGAGTACCGTTTCGTGGGTGACCAGTGCAAGGGAGGTCCCGGCTGGGCCACGCGGAATAGTGGGGTGATGGTGCATGGCCAGGATCCGGCCACAATGACGAAGGACCAGGATTTTCCGGTGAGTATTGAAGTGCAGCTGCTGGGCGGAAACGGAAAGGATCCTCGCACCACGTCCAACCTCTGCACTCCGGGAACCAACGTTGTCATGAATCAGGAACTCCGGCTGCAGCACTGCATCAATTCCACCTCAGCCACCTTTCACGGCGAACAGTGGGTCACGGCGGAGATCGAGGTACATAACAATGAAATCATTCGCCACCTGATCGATGGCGAAGTTGTGCTCGAATACACCAGGCCGCAGCTGGACAAACGTGATGCCAGCGCTCGCCGACTGATCAAAGGCGATGACCTGATGCTGCACTACGGAAGCATCTCGCTGCAGTCCGAAAGCCACCCGATTGATTTCCGCAAGGTCGAAATTATGGTGCTGGAGTGATCAGTATGGCCATTGCTGCTGCGTCCGAAGTAGTCCGCAAAATCGGATTGAATGCCTGTGTGGGTACGGCGATTGTGCTGCTGTTCTGCCAAACGTCTGCGGCACTCGCACAACTGGCCCCCGGAGCTGGTTACGTGTTTCCGCCGGCTGTCCGCATTGGTCAGTCCACAGACGTACAAATGGGCATCTTCGATTCGACGGATGATCTGCAGTGGTTTGTGCATGATTCCAGAGTGACTCTGGAGAGAACCGGTGCAGTCAGTGACTTTCATCTGCCACCGCCGCCCTACTGGACCGGTCCTCGTGGAGGCATCAGCGCGCCGCCAATTCCCCGCGAAGCGCCCGCTCGCATCACAGTCACCGCGGATGCTGAACCTGGTTTTGTGCTCTGGCAGATTGCCAACGCCAACGGCTCATCACGCACCGCCCGACTGCTGCTCAGCCACGACCCGGAAATCATCGAGTCCCGCTCCCGCGACTTTCCCCAGCAGCTGCCGGCACTGCCCGTCGCTGTCTCCGGGCGACTGAGCCGACTCACTGAAGTGGACCGCTACGAAATACTCGCAGCTGCCGACGGCCCCATCTCAGTGAAACTCATGGCCCGTCAACTGGGGGCGGACTTCAGAGCTGTACTTCAGGTCCGCAACACCGTCGGCGAGTTGCTGGCTGACTTCGCCGACACGCAGGGAATGGATGGCGCGGTCACCTTTCCGGCGAAAAGCGGGGAAAAATACATGGTTAGTATTCACGATGTCGATTTCCGCGGTGACCGGGGCTACGTCTATCGGCTGCTGTTCACTCAAAGCCCCCACGTTCTCGCAACAGCCCCTGCAAAGGTGCAAAGAGGCTCCACGACAGAAGTGGAATTCATCGGCCAGGGCCTGCAGCCCGGCTCTGCAGAAATTCAGGCATTCCGCCAGGCTGTCAGCACCAGTGCCGCTCCTGAACCGCGTGTGCAGCAGATCACGGTCCAAAGCCCGGGTGGAACCGCCACAGTCCTGCTGCCGCTCAGTGACATCCCCGAACTGGTTGCTGCCCCCGGCCAGACACTGCAAATTCCAGTCCCGGCAGCCCTCACCGGAAGACTCACCCCGGAACACCCCGAACAGCGCATTACGTTCACTGCGGTGAGGGATCAGGTGCTGCAGATCTCGCTGCAGTCCATCGGTGTCGGCAGCAGCCTCGACACTCACCTCACGATCCCTGGCCCCGATGGCAAACCTGTCGGTGAAAACGATGACGCCGATGGAACCACCGACAGTGCGATCGAATTCAAGCCCGCGATCGATGGTGTCGTGACATGTGTCATTCGCAGTCAGTCTCAGCTGCTCGGACGAAGCGACGAAATCCATCGACTTGAAGTCCGACCGGCCGCGATGGACTTCGCACTGACGATCCCGCAGCAGTGGAATCTGCCGTCCGGTGGACAGCTGGAGACCACGATCACAGCTCGGCGCAGCGGCGGTTTTGATGGACCGATTGCCGTTCGTATCGATGGTCTGCCAGCGGGGGTCACTGCGGAGGGCGACTGGACAATTGCGGCGGGCAAGTCCGATGTGAAGGTAATTCTGAAATGTGCGGCTGATGCCGCGGTGACTGCTGCTGCGATTCGCATCAGCGGAACTGCTGACATTGCTGGAGCAGCTGTTACACGGTCGGCAACCGCCGTGGCCGCTGGACATCTTTGCCCGCGCACGGCAGAACAAAAACTCACAACGACTGCGATGCTTGCAATCACCATGACACCGCCAATTGAAGTGCTCGTCATTGACCGTGAACGTCAGCGCGATGTTCCCCGCGGGACAACGTATCCCGCTGACCTCGAAATTGTACGGAAGAATGGATTTAGCGGTCCTGTTACTCTCATCATGACCGCTCAGCAGGACCGCAATCGTCAGGGGATGCTTGGCATAACCACTGTTGTGCCGGCAGGTGAAACTCGAGCCCAGTACCCGTGCTTTATGCCTGAATGGCTGGCCACCGATATCACGCGGCGGATTATCGTGCATGGGCTGGTCGAGGTGTCCGATCCGAGGGGCACACTGCGACAACTCACCAAACCCGGAGATGCCCGCATTACCATGATCATGGAAGGCGCACTGCTGAAACTGGCCAGCGAAATCACCGATCTCCGGTCCACCCCCGGCGCTTCGCTGGAAATCCCCGTCAGCATTTCACGGTCACCGCGGCTGACAGGCCCGGTGACGATCACCTTGAAAGTGCCCGAAGACGCGACCGGTATGCTGGGTGCCGAGCCACTTGTGCTTGCCCCGGAACAAACTTCCGGCCGGCTGAAGATCACGACTGCTGCCGACGCACGACTGCTGGGGCCGTGGCAGCTTCGGCTGGCTGCCACAACTCTTCTGGATGATCGCTGGCCTGTTGTCTCGGAAGCGGCCGTCGATGCGGACTTTGCCTCTTCTGTCGCTGCTGTGAAGTAGAGCTCAGTCTGGATTCTGTCCGCGTTTGTCGGCCTCTTCAAGAACGCCGATAAAGGGCAACTGTCGGTATTCGTCGTCGTAGTCGAGACCATACCCGACGACGAATTCGTCCGGGATACGAAATCCAAAGTAGTCAGGGGCAAAGCTGACTTCGGTGCGGTCGGATTTCCAGAGCAGCACTGCTGTGCGGAGACTGGCGGGTGAGTGGCCCTGCAGTGTCTGAAGCAGGCCCTGCATCGTTCGACCCGTGTCGAAGATATCGTCAAGAACCAGAATGTGACGGTCGGTGAGGTCGGGTACGAGTGAGCTGTTGATATGGAGTTCTCCGGGAGTCGTGCGCGTGCCGCCGTAGCTGGAAGCTGAAATCAGAGCGACGCGGAGCGGCACCGTGGTGGCGCGAATCAGGTCGGCCAGCAGAATGATGCTGCCTGTGAGCACCCCAAGGACCGTCAGAGGACGGTTGGCATAGTCGGCGGAAATCAAGGCCCCGAGTTCCTGAACTCGGTGTTTGATCTGGTCTTCAGTGATCAGCACCCGCATAGGCAGTCTCCGTTGATCAGTCCCAGCGAAAGATTTTCAGGGCCAGCACGAAACAGAGAGCAGCCCAGAGTGCCATCAGGGCGAGATTGGGAGCGATGGTTGCAAGGCCTGCGCCCTCCTGCATGACCTGTCGGAGTGAAGAAATCACGGGTGTCAGCGGGATGACACGAATCAGTGGCTGCACGGCCTCCGGAAAACGCTCTGATGAAAAGAAGATTCCCGATCCGATCCACATGGGAACCATGGTGAGGTTCATCAGGCCACCGACTGCTTCCAGCGTTCGTGCGCGGCTGGCGATGGCGAGTCCGATAGAGGCAAACTGGAAGGCCCCCAGCAGTACAATGACGAAAACAGGGAAGTATCCGCCGTGACTGGACACACCGAACATGAATCGGCTGATGAGCAGAATGGCGACGATTTCGGGAAACATAAAGACCATCCGGCTGGCCATCATCGCGGCGACGAAGTGGTGTTTCTTCATGGGTGTGCCGAGGAATCGTTTGAGCACCTGGCGGATGCGCATGTCAACAATGGCATAGCCCACGCCCCAGACTCCACCCCCCATCAATCCCATGCCAATGAGACCGGGTACAAGAAAATCGATGTAGCGACTGCCGGGTTCAGTGATTTTTTCGGTCTGAATGCTGAGCGGATCGCGACGGCCGGCAGCGCGTTGCAGGGAGTCGTTGACGCGGTCGCGTGCTGCGAGGCTGCCTGGACGCGTTTCGTCACAGCGGAACTGAACAACTGACTCGCCTTCGATACGTGCAGGCACCAGCACGACTTCCACCTTGCCGGACCGCAGTTGTCTGCGGCAGTCCTCTGCGGAGCCGCGGAGGACACGGAACAGAGCGGGGTTGCTGAGGGCTGCTGCTGCGGCATCGGCACCGGGACCGTCTTCGATCATCACGATCGAAGGCTGCACCGGTTCTGATCGAAACGCCAAACCCAGGGCTGCTACCATGACCAAAGGAAAACCATAGCCCCAGAAAACAGCCTCGGGCGTTCGGATGAACTCTCTGAACCTTGCCAGAAACAGTTGTACCAGCGGGTGTGACTTCCAGCCTGACATTATCGGCTCCTTTGCTCTGTGCCTTCGTTCAGGCCATGTCCTGCAAAATGCACAAACACATCTTCAAGCGTCGCCTGGCGGGTTGTGAGCGATGTGAGCTGCAGATTGCGATCTGCGATTTGCTGCAGCAGTGCCGGGATGGCAAGGTGCGGTTGCAGCACCGACAGGCAGCGATGTTCACTCTCGCGACGAACGGCAATTACACCGGGAAGCTCACTGCCGAAATCATCGGGAATCACAGCTCCGCCGGAGTCTGCGGAATCGACTGTGAACATCACGACATGGCGAGCCCCGAGGCCGTCGATGAGTCGCTGTGGGGTGTCGATGGCAAGTATTCGTCCCTTATCAAAAATTGCTACCCGGTCGCAGAGTCGTTCGGCTTCGTCCATGTAGTGTGTCGTCAGCAGTACAGTGCCACCGCTTTGCCGGAAGTCCGTGATGATCTTCCACAAATCGCGGCGGGACTGTGGGTCGAGTCCGGTGGTGGGTTCGTCAAGAAAGAGCAGACGCGGGTTGCCGACGAGTGCCGCAGCCACGGCAACTCGCTGCTTCTGACCTCCGGAGAGAGTCCTGATTCGGGCGTGCTGCTTGTCCTGGAGCGAGACTTTTGCAATCACATCGGAGGGCTCAGCTCCGGCAGGATAAAAGCTGCGGAAGAGCGTGAGCGTTTCGAGGACGGTGAGTTTTTCAGACAGTCGAGTTTCCTGGAGTGAAATGCCGATCTGTGGGCGAATTCGCTCGGCGTCTGTCTGCCAGTCAAGTCCCAGCACGCGGCATTCGCCACTAGTGGCCCGCTGTAAACCCTCGCAGATTTCAATCGTGGTGGTCTTGCCGGCACCGTTGGGCCCCAGCACTCCAAAACAAATCCCCTGCTCGATCACAAGATCGATCCCACGCACCGCCTCGACTGGTGGATTGCCGGGCCAGGTGCGAGTCAGCCCGCGGCATTCGATGGCGTATGTCATGCAGACGTTCCGGAGGATGTGAAGGGCCAGAGAAGGGGGACAGAGCGAGGCGCCGGTGTTTTGGGTATTCTCTGGCTGCGGCAGGGGAAATCAATCGGCTGGTGGTGGGGCGGATGAAATTCGCAGCCGCGACAGCGAACCCGCACAGGACTCGTTGGAGTACCAACGACAGGGCTTTCGCTTCAGGCTGCAGAATCCAGTTCATATCGGTTATGGGCGAAGCCCGCGTCAGGGCAGCAGTCCCAGATTCAGCGCTCTGCGAGCACAGCCGGCGGCTCCGATAAAGCCCGCGTCGCCCCCCAGTGACGCCCAGGTGATCACAACTTTTTCTGCCAGCGTTGGAAATGCGCGGAGACGAAATTCCTGCCTCACACGCTGCAGAAAATCACGACCTACACGGGTTTCATCGCGACCAAATGTCATCGCCCCACCCAGCAGCACCATTTCGGGGTCAATCACGTGCACTGCCGTCGTGATTGCCACACCAAGACAGCGTGCCATTTCCAGAATCAGCCGCAGCGAGAGCGGATCGCCTGCCTCCGCCTCTGCTGCAATGAGTTTCGGGCTGAGTTCTTCCCCTGACTGCAGGAGGGATCGGACACTGGTGACAGCGCCGGCTTCAAGCTCTTCGCGGAATTGTTTCAGCAGGGCCGTGGCGCTGACGTAAGCCTCCGCAGTGCCGTACTGACCGGTGTTACACAGGCGACCATTGTCCATCTCCAGAATCACATGCCCCAGCTCCGCACCATGCGAATGCTGACCCTCGATGATGTGATCGTCGATGATCAAACCGCCCCCGAGGCCCGTTCCCAGAGTGTAAAACGCGAGACTGCGAACCTGTTTGGCCTGGCCCGCCCAGTATTCGCCGTAGGCCGCTGCATTGGCGTCGTTCTGCAGCACTGTGGGAAGTCCAATTGCTTCAGATACACGCTGGCGGATCGGAAAGTTCTGCCAGCCAGGCAGATTAGTGGGGTCAAGCAGCATCCCGGATGGAATGTCCATGGTACCTGGTGTTGCGAGGCCTGCCGCTGAAATCCGCGACAGGTCCAGCCCCGCACGTTCCACCGCAAGCCGCCCTGCCGCAGCGATCTGCAGCACCCCATAATCGGGGCCCCGCGATCCATCTGTGGAAACGGAGGCCGAACCCAGCACCTCGCCGGAGTCACTGACAACGCCAGCTTTCACGTTGGTGCCGCCCAGATCAAGCCCCAGAAAAATCGGACCGCTGCCCATGGTGATGCCCTGCTGAGTTGCTGCGGTTGCCGCTTCACAGTGAAGACGGCAGCCGCGAGGATCAGCAAAGATCGTACCGAGAGTGCCAAATCGGAGGCAAGATCAGGCCGGTTTCAGGCGGGTTTTTCTGACGTCATTGCTTTTTCAGCATCGCTGTCACATAGCCCACCGACGTCTGATGAACAACCCCCTCCGCGCCCGGATACACCAACTCGCAACCAACCCCCACACTGTCAAGCTTTTCCTTCAACAGCACACCAAAGCACGCCGAATGCGTCGGATCCGGGCTCTCTTCACCCTTCATCGGTGCTCGCGAATAGGTCAGGTGCACCGGCGGATCACCGGCGGACGCCACATGAAACGGCGAATACTCTTCAATCCACGGCAGAATCTCTTCCCGCTTTGCCAGAAATGCATCGAAGTCCCGCTGCGGTTTGCCATCGACGTCCTTGAAGATTCCAAACGCATGGCTGCCATAGTTGCTGTTGGGCATCCATTCCTTCATCTGTCGGGGATCGAGAGTGGTTTGGGCGCCGGTTACGGCAGCACACAGCAGCCGGGTCGATTCACGAGCGATCGGATCACTGCTGCTGGGGTCCGCAAGGTCATCATGGAATGCCAGCCAAAGACTTGTGCAGGCGCCGGCAGATCCTCCGGCAGCGGCAATTCGGGTTTTGTCGAGATTCCATTCAGTGGCCTTGCTGCGAACGAACTGCAACGCCCTCGCGGCGTCGTGCAGACAGGCCTTCACTGGCGGTTTCACCCCATCCGCAATCGCCTCGGGAATGAACCGATACTCGATAGATACCACCGAAATTCCCGCTCGATGCATCGCTGGCACCCAGCTGGCCATTCCGGCGTGCCGATTGCCACCCTGCCAGCCACCGCCGTGGATAAAGAAGAGCACTGGAGTTGGAGTGGAACTGTCGGCCTTCCAGAAACTGAGTACCTGTTTGGCATGGGGACCGTAAGAAACGGCATCCAGTGTCGCCGGCGGTGCCGGCTGCTCCACCTTCTGTTTGGCGGACGTTTTTTTCTTCGCCGCCGCCGCCGGCGCTTTGCCTTCGTCACCACGAATAAGGGGGGCGGAAAGCAGTAACAGCACGCACAGCACCGGGGTTGCAAACATACGACGCATCATTGAAAGCTCCTGGTTTGGAATTGAAGAATTTCAAATCATGGTTGAGCAGGCGGTCGAACGACTCGGCCGACAACCATGCGGAAGCATCTCAAAAATCGACTCGAAGGGAATCGTCCGCTGCACAATCCAAAGACAAACTCAGCCGCATGGCGGCAGCCTGCGGGCAAACGGCCCCTGCAAACGCGTTGCCAACGACCTCGCCAGCGCGGGCACCTTCGGTGCGGAACATAGCCGGGGGCTTCCGCCCAGCCGCTATCACGGCCGCACTTCCAGCCGCATGGCGGCAGCCTGCGGGCAAACAAACGGCCGCTGCAAACGCGTTGCCAGCGACCTCGCCAGGGCGGGCACCTTCGGTGCGGAACATAGCCGGGGGCTTCCGCCCAGCCGCTATCACGGCCGCACTTCCAGCCGCATGGCGGCAGCCTGCGGGCAAACGACCCCTGCAAACGCGTTGCCAACGACCTCGCCAGGGCGGGCACCTTCGGTGCGGAACATAGCCGGGGGCTTCCGCCCAGCCGCTCGCAAATTCAGCTGCATGGCGGCAGCCTGCGGGCGAAGGGCTCTGTGGAGGCGTTGAATCGAGGATGTTCCTCAGCTGTACCCCCATGCCTCTGTCGCGTCCCGTGCTGGTTGCCGCTTCTGCAAAGAAACGAAAACAGCCTGTGGTTTAACCCACAGGCTGTTTTCGTCAGTTCCCGGTGCGTCCCCTCGCGGCAGCTGCCATGGCGACTGGTGTGTCGCCGGATCGTTCGGTCAGGAGTGCGGACCTGCGGATCCCGAAGAGCAGGAAGTGATGCTGTCGGCTGAGCTGCTCTCTTCAGCCCGCTGACTGCCATAGTTTTTTCGGACCTCCCTGATCGTCAGAATCATCAAAATCAGCAATTCTGTCCCAGCTTTACCATGTTTACAGGCGTGAAGCGGTGAAAATTGCCGGTAGCGCAAGCCGAAGTCAGGGAAAATCTCACTTGCATCCCCGTACAATTGTTACAAGAATGGCAGGGAGTACATGTGAATACCCTTGCGTCTGCAGCTGAGAGATCGAATGTCAAGTACTGGTGCCACCTTTGAAGAATTCACACTCGCAGGGGGTCTGCGTGGACATCGTCTTCAGACTCGCGATGGCACCCAGGCTGAACTGCTCCTTCAGGGGGCACACGTGCTTCGCTGGCAGCCTGCGGGTCATCGTCCGGTGCTCTGGGTAAGTCGCAGTTCGTGGTTTGAATCCGGGAGACCGATTCGCGGTGGAATTCCAATCTGTTTTCCGTGGTTTGGCCCGCATCCGACTGATCCTGCTCAGCCGGCGCATGGTCTGGTGCGCCTGCGGCCGTGGGAATTAAAGTCGCGAGAGTGTTCTGGGGAGGGTGACACGATCGAGTTATGTCTGGTGTGTGTTGAGGGACCATTCGAGCTTGAGTATCGTGTGCGAATTGGACGAGAGCTGAAATGTTCGCTGCGGGTACACTTGTCGGTTTCAGCGGGTTCGGCCGCTGAATGCGAAGCGGCGTTGCACACCTATCTGGCGGTATCTGACATTCGCAGTGTGCAGGTGACGGGTCTGGAGTCGGTACCTTTTCTGGACAGGGCTTCGGTGCAGTCTGACGGTGTTGCTGCGGGGAAGCCGATCGAGTTCGGGTCAGAGACTGATCGGATTTATCAGAACACGGATCACACGGTGAGTGTTCTGGACCCTGGCTGGCAGCGGGTGCTTACAGTCAGCAAGTCGGGTTCGTTGTCAACAGTTGTCTGGAATCCGTGGATAGACAAGAGTATTCGGATGCCGGACTTTGGCAACGAGGAGTGGACGGGGATGCTGTGTATTGAAACAGCAGCTGTGGGTGACTGTCGGCTGTTGCTTGAGCCGGGCGAGTCACGGACGATTCAGGCGGTGATTGCGGTCCGTCACAGCTGAATCGGCATTGATTGAATCTGTCGTCTGCAGTTCCACATCAAGAATTCTGAGGCAATCGCCGTCGAGCAGTTGGATTATTGGGGAGCTGCAGCGTGGGCAGATGAAGCGGAATTCAACGAGAGAGAACTGGTGTTTACAGTTTTCGCAGCGTGCGGGTAGTCCGGGGTTTTCGATGAGCAGCGCCGCTGATTGCGATAACGGGGATGTGGTTTTGAGTCGATCGAAGGCTTCGTGGAGTTGCGAGGGTTCCACACCGCTGAGGGGTCCGCAGGAAACGCGAACGGCGACGACGCGTTGAGCGTTGAGACGGTGGCAGAGACTGAGTGTTTGCTGGAGGAGGCTGCGTGCGAGTGATTCTTCGTGCATACCGTTATTCAGGCGGAGCCGGAGAGCAGTCGAATTTCTTCGAGCAGTGTCTGTCGAATGGTTTCAATTTTTTCAGCGGACTCGATTTTTCGGCCGAATTCATCGAGCACATAGAAGACATCGACGACCTGATCGACACTGGTATCGATGCGAGCGAGGTGAATGGTGAGTCCGAGATTATAGAGGGCACTGGAGAGTGTGTAGAGCAGTCCCTGAGTGTCTGTGGCGAACACATCGATGACGGTGTAGCGTTGCGAGCAGTCGTTATCGATGGCGACTTTGGGATCCTGTCGGATGATGATTCCGCGAAGTTTGCTGAGTTGCAGGATGCCGCTGCGACGAAAGGCGGTATCGGGATGTCGTTTTGCGAGGAGCACATCAGCGATGACACCGACAACGTCTTCGATACGTGATTCGGGTACGAGTCCGATGAAGTCGCGATCGGCACCGCGAAAGGAGGCGATGACAAATCCCTGTGTGGATGTGCAGACGAAGGCTTCGCGAATGTCCATGCCCATTCCGGAGAGGATGCCTGCAATGCGTTGAAAGCTGCCGGCGGCGCAGCGTTCGGTTGCGAAGGCGCGGTAGGTGACCATCTCTGTCTCCGGCTCGAAGCCACCTTCGATGTGAACCTTGAGTTCGGGCAGCTGCTGGATGACAGCGAGGTCTCTTGCGATGCGAGCGGGCTGCTGGTTCATGAGATACATGGCGGGGAGCGCATCGAGCTGTTGGTCGGCCCATTCGGCCCACGCTTCGGCGGACAGTGTGGATTGATCTCCGGCCGGCTGGAAGGACTGGCGGGCTGCGAGCCGAATTTTCTGAATGCGTTCGCGTTCGAGGTGGTTGTAGGGGCGGCCACTGAGGATGAGGTTGGCGCGGTCGTAGAGGTCTGCGAGCAGTTCGCCTTTCCAGTCGGTCCAGACATCCGGGCCGACGGCGCGAATATCGGCGACTGTGAGGCAATAGAGCATACGCAGGAGTTCGGGGGCACCGATGAGGCGGGCGAAGTCCATGAGCACGCGGCGGTCGGTGATATCGCGTCGGAAGGCCAGATCGGGCATGATCAGGTGGTGCCGCACGAGGAACATGAGCATGCTTTTTTTGTTGGCAGCCAGCTGGAGTCGTTCAGCAACCTGTTCTGCCAGAGTTTCGCCGACGATGCTGTGGTCTCCGGCTCGGCCTTTGGCAGAGTCGTGCATGATGAGTGCCAGATGCAGCGTGGCACGATGGCGAATTTCCTTATAGGCCGAGCCGACGGGCGACTGATCGCTGGCGAAGCGGGCGACTTCGTCGAGCGTTTTCAGGGTATGTTCATCGACAGTGAAGCTGTGGTACTGGTTGAACTGCATCAGGTTGCGAATTTCGCGGAAGGGAGGAACGAGCCAGTCAAGCACTCCGGTTTCTGCCATGGCCCGAACGGTACCCGAGAGTCCTGCGACGCTCCGTAGAATCTCGCGGAATTGTTCGGTCATTTCGAAGCTGAGTTCTTCAGGGAGCTGGGGTGTGATCTGACTGATGCGACGGCGGAGTTCGGGTGCCAGCCGAGCAGCGTTTTCAGCGGCGGAGACAAAAATCTGCAGCACGCTGTCAGCAGAATGCAGTTCAGTAAGCCGAGCTGCGGGAAGCTGCAGCACACCATCGACGATCAGAAAGCCCTGCGCGGTCCGAGTGGGCAGGAGGATGTTGCGGAGTCGGGTGAGCAGTGGGAGTCGGCGGGGAACATCGGCGACTCGCCGCGCGATCGCAGCGACGCGCGATGTATGCCCGAAATACTGCTGCATGAAGACTTCCACGGGCCGTGACGGATTAGAACCGGAAATTCCGCGATCGCCGGAGATTTTCAGCTGGAGTTCCCGAGTGAGCACGTCCTGGCGGAGGTTCTGCATGAAGTGCAGGTCCATTCGCAGTGACGTGAGAAATTCGTCCGCCCGCAGCAGGTCATCCAGTTCGGCCGCACTGATATCACCGGCTGACTGCAGCGACTGTGGTTCTGGATTTCCGTGTCGCACGCAGGCGATCCATCTGAGGAGCTGGATGTCGCGCAGGCCGCCGGGTGATCGCTTAACGTCTGGTTCCAGCTGATTCACGGAATTGCCGCGTGCCAGCCATTCTTCCTGACGTGCTGAGACGACTTTCAGGATCCAGTCGAGCCCCTGTCGGGCGTAGACCTGGGTGCGAACCCGTTGCAGCGTTGATTCCGCCAGCAGTGGGTTTCCAAGCAACACGCGGGTTTCGCAGAGCGATGTGGCGAACTGCACGTCCCTCGCGGCAAATTCAACAGTGTTTTCGCGGGTCCGAACAGAGCTTCCCAGCTGCAGGGTTGCATCCCAGCAGTCGCGGACGGCCGCTGCCATCAGGGGGCTGATTTCATCGGTCAGACGCGTGTCGATGATCATCAGCAGATCCACGTCGGACCACGGCGCCGGGCGGCGTCTGGCATTGCCACCGACGGCCAGCAGCACGAAGGCGTCAGTTAATTCCGGCCGCGCACCGCGAATCGCTCCGCCCCAGACTCGACGAAGGAAGCCATCGAGCAGATCCGAGTGGGCCTGAGAGCACACAATTCCGGATTCACCCGCCGCGCGACGCAAACGAATCTGCTGACGCATCCCCGCAACCGCCACCTTGTTCTGCTGCAGACGCTGCTGAAAATCCTGGGGGTAATCGGGCTGAGTCGACACGCCTGAATGACTCCTGTGAGAATGTTTGGGGGACCGCCGCTTATCTGAATCTGCGGAAGCGTACCGCTTTCCCCTTCTCAGGCAACGCTCGCTGGTTCAGTGTAGCACGGGGCAGCCGCTGGCGATACCAAAATCCCCGAAGACCACGCAGCCTTGTATTCCCCTGACTGCCCGTGAGAATATGGTACTGGAAACACGCTCCGTCCTTCGTCTCTCAAGCCCAGGCAATCCCAGTCATGTCGTCTGAAACTCCGGATCAACTGCATTTCGAAACCCGCTGCGTGCACGGCGGCGTCCACAAGGATCAGCAGTACAACAGTGTCACCACGCCAATCTACCCGACCTCCACCTTCTACTGGAATTCACTCGAAACGCACTCCGGATACGACTACACACGTTCCAGCAATCCAACCCGAAAAGCTCTGGAAGAAAACATCGCAGCACTCGAAGGCGGCGCTGGGTGCGTGGCCACCTCAACCGGCATGTCTGCCATTCATTGTGCCATGGCTCTGTTTTCGCCTGGTGATCACATCATCGCGCCAGCCGACCTCTATGGCGGCACATTTCGGTTGTTTGAACGCTTTCTGAAGGAAAAGGGGCTGCAGTTCACATTCGTCGATATGACGCATATTGATCGCGTCGCCGCGGCCTTTCAGCCCCACACCAAAGCAGTCTGGATCGAAACTCCAAGCAACCCACTGCTGAAGGTGATCGATATCGCCGCCGTCACCGCACTCGCCCGCGCGCACCACGCCACCTCAATCTGTGACAATACCTTCCTCTCTCCTTACCTTCAGCGTCCACTGGAATTTGGCGTCGATATCGTTGTGCACTCGACTACGAAATACATCAACGGACATTCAGACGTCGTCGGCGGCTGCGTTGTCTCAGCATCTGCCGATACAGCCAAACGCATCGCCTGGATCTGCAATGCCCTTGGCCTGGCCTGCTCCCCGTTTGACGCATGGCTCGTGCTTCGCGGCGTCAAAACTCTCGGCTGCCGCATGGAAGCCCAGCAGTCCTCGGCGCTCCGCATCGCTCGATTTCTCGAATGCCACCCCCTCGTTGAACGCGTTTACTACCCCGGCCTCGAATCGCATCCCCAGCACGCACTCGCCTGCCAGCAGCAGAAAGGCTTCGGTGCTATGCTGGCCTTTGATGTCCGCGATGGTCGGCCTGTCGCTGAACGCGTCTGTATGAATTCAAAACTCTTCGACGTCGCTGAATCGCTTGGAGGAATCGAAAGTCTGATCTCCTTCCCCACCACCATGAGCCACGCCTCCATGACTCCGGAAGCCAGAGCAGCGGCGGGGATTACAGAAAAAACTGTGCGAATCTCCGTCGGACTCGAACATCCGCAGGACCTCATCAACGACCTCGCGCAGGCGTTCTCCAGCTAAACATCCCCGCAAAATCTGCAGAATCGTCACTTTCGACAGACTCCTCCCACACCCGCCGAAATCCGCGGCGGGTCTATCTTGACGGATTGTTTTGAAAGGAATACCAAAGGGTCAGTATCAATTTTTGCGACACTCCCCTTCCTGTCGCCGGAGATCCCCAAATGCAGATCGTCAAGAAAACCGTTGGTGCTGTCCTGACCTTTCTTTCCACCTTCCTTGTTGTGGTTGGTATTGGACGCGCACAGTCTTCAGCCGCAGTGACTCTCCTCGGACTGGCAGTTGCCTTTGGAAGTCTGGGCCTGTGGCTCCTGCTGTCCAGGCCCAAATCGCAGACAACCGCCCGCTAAAACGCGTTTCACGAATCCGAATCTTCTGCCGACCGCTCCCTCTGAAGCCAGCTGAATTCAGGATTTTTTAGAGGATTTCCTGCAGACGCCGGGATCAGATCTCCGGGGTTCTTTCTGAGTCCCACGTTAATTAAATCCCCCGTGCGTTCTGTTGGTAAACACTGTGAGCGAACCGACTGCGATCAATTATCGTCAGCTTCTGCTTGACGTCTCCTCCAGAGGTGCTCATCAGGGTTCGCCGAGGTCTCTGAAAGAGCTTTCAGAAGACCTTCAGAGTCTTTTCCAGTCGCTGCCTGCCATTGCCAGGCCATGCGAAAAAGAGCAGCAGTGTGCGTGGGAGATTCACGTCGAGTTGCGGACGCGAATTACTACGCAGCGGCTGCGGTATCTGGACGGTGACGAAGCCACGGCACTGGACAGCCTTGTCAAGCTCTTTCAAATTGTTCGCGAAGTCTGTCGGAAGGCCGGCCCGCAGGCGACGCTCTCACTGCAGCTGGCGGATCTGCTTCTGAACCGCATTCTGCGGCCCATCACGGCCTCCTGGCATGTGCGCAGGCTGTCGGGAAAGCTCAATCCGGAAGATCTGCGGCGTCTGTTTCGGGTTGAGCTGGCGGAAGCCCGGCAACAGCTTCAGTTGATCAGTAACGCCTTGTATGTGCTGGCAACGGGGCAACCGGAGACATCATGGCTTCAAAAGCAGCAGCCGGAATCGTTGCCGGAACAGTCATCAATCAACTACGACCGGGTTCTGGGGCTGGCCTCGAAAGATTCCGAGCGGATTGTCGAAAAGGAAGCCGTGGAGATTCTGGATCGTCGCGAGGTGGTGCTGCAGAGAAAAAACAGACCGAACAGGCCATCAGATCTCTGCGGTCTGGCAATTTCAGGCGGTGGGATTCGATCGGCGACGTTTGCTTTGGGAGTGGTGCAGTCGCTGGCACGCAGCGGTATTCTGGCGCAGGTGGACCTGCTCTCGACTGTCTCCGGAGGCGGCTACACGGGTTCGTTGCTCAGCAGCTATCTGAACGCCAATGAGACTCAGGCCGCAAATCCGCCTGGGCCGCATGGTGGACAGCCACCGTTCGATGCGGCCGTCGCCGGCGAATCTCATGCGATCAGGTACGTGCGGAACCGCAGCAAGTACATGCAGCCTTCAACCTATTCTGCATGGGCCAAAGCTGCGGGCATGGCATTGTATGGGATTGTCAGCAATCTGCTGATTGTGGGAACACTGGTGCTGCTGGCTGCGCTGCTGACGGAGGTCTGGTACGGCACAGCACTCAGAGACTATTACCAGCATGGGAAACTGGAGTCGTTGACTGGATATCTGGGCTATCCGCTGTGGGGCGCCCTTTTGCTGACGGGACTGACTGGCGTGATTGTGATCCTGCTCCCGGCTGTTCAACGCTGGAGGCTTGGGGGCGACCGAACACATCTCAGTCGTTTGTTGTGGATGGAGTCCGGGGCGATTTATCTGGCATTCATGACCGCATTGTCATGGCTGTCCCTGTTACTGCTGCCCGTGGCGGCGCTGACGTGGCTGATGCTGGCAAGATCAATTGGTGGCTTCAATTCAAGTCTGGCGACTGTTCCGTGGTCCGCGGTGGCCACAGGAATTGCTACATTCGCCGGTTTTCTGACAGCTCGCGGCAACTATCTGCCGCAGCGGCGGCGGAAATCACCGATTCTGGCGGCGCTGATGACTGCACTTCTGTGGGTCGCCGGTCCATTGCTGCTGGGGTTTGTCTATGTGGAAACTGTGCGGCTGGTGATCGCGTCAGCGGTCGAAATGTGTCTGTTTTCTGAATTGTTTTCGTGGCAGGCTGTTCTGCTTGCTGTGGCATGGCTGGTGAGCACTGCATTTGCGGTTTCCTGCAATGTGAATCTGACGTCGCTGCATCGGTTTTATCGCAATCGTCTGGCAGAGACATTTCTGTTGCGGCATAAGTCGAGTGCAGATCAGCAGACAATCAGCGTTGCGTCCAGTGATCCTCAGAAACTGTCAAAACTTCGATCCAGCGGAGCAACCTCGCCTTATCACCTCATCAATGCGGTTGTCAATCTGACCACGTCAGAGAACCCTGAACTTCGGGGACGAAACTGCGACTACTTCCTGTTTTCAAAGCACTTTTGTGGTGGCCCGATTGTCGGCTATCGAGGGACCGATGTCTGTGAGACTGCCAATCCGATGCTGGATCTGGGAACAGCAGTGGCGATTTCAGGAGCGGCTGCGGCACCTCAGATGGGAGTGGCGTCGGTGAGTGGAGCCAGTCTGCTGCTGACTCTGCTGAATATCCGACTGGGATACTGGCTGCGATGGCCAACGGAGCAGGCGACAAAGGAGACTCGTGGGTTTGGAAACGGACCGGGGCCGCTCTATTTGTGGTTTGAAGCCATCAATCGCATGAATGAGCGACAGAGATTTCTGAATCTGTCTGACGGCGGGCATATTGAAAATCTCGGGATCATGGAATTGCTGCGCCGTCGCTGTCGATATGTTGTGGCGATTGACGGTGAGCAGGACGGTGAACTGAAGTTCCCAAGTCTGTGGATGCTGCAGCGGTATGCTCGAATCGAACTGGGGACGGATATTGAGATTGACTGTGATCGCGTCACGTGGGCGAAGCCGGTACAGTTGCCGGATTTACCGATCGTTCAAAGTGGCTCCGGTGCGTATGGAACTGGGGATGCGAATACTGAGCCGGAGCCTCGCTGCAGTCGGGCACATTTCACGCTTGGCAGGATCGTCTACCCATTCGACGAAGTTGCTCAGCAGCATCCGATTGGCTGGCTGGTCTACGTGAAGCTGTCTGTGACCGGCAACGAGCCTCAGTATGTGCTGGACTATCGCCGGCGATTTCCGGATTTTCCGCATCAGTCCACGTTAGCGGACCAGGTCTTTGATGAAGATCAGTTTGAGGCGTATCGGCGTTTGGGCGAGCACGTCGGGGAAGATCTGTTTGCGGATGAATTGCTGGATGAGTTGTGGTATGTGGATGCAGGCGAGGCAGATGGTCTGAAGACGGCCAGGGGAGAACACCGGTTGCCCGTGAGCGGCTGGGTGAATACTTTGCGGGCCGCATTTCGGCTGTAAACCCGCGAGGGCATCGAGATTATCTGTGACTGGAGTGGGTGGCAGAAGGGGAGGGGTGACGGCGTGCAGGTGGCGGACACCGGCGAGTGATGCATGATTTTCGGGCTTCAGACATTACGGCCGCAGCAGGCACTTGCCGGAGACGCTGGAGTCTTCTGCGGCGTGTATTGCAGCGGCAGCCTGTTCGAGTGGCCAGGTGCCGGCGATTTCGGTGCTGAGGATGCCGCTGCGGATCAGTTGCGTCAGGCGACGGACAAGGCTTAAACGGAACAGCAGTCCCCGCTGCTGCACGAAATGCCCCAGCCAGAAACCTTCGACCGAGCTGCCGACGGTCATCAGGGTGCGGGGAGAAAACGTGAGCGGCTGACCGCTGAGAGTGCCATAGGCGAGCATTCGTCCGCCCTGCCCGAGGCTGCGAATCACAGCTGAACCGACAGTTCCGCCGACGGCATCCACCGCAAACAGAAGTCCATCGCTGCCGACAATCGCGCGGATGCGGTCCGGGAGTTCTGTGGCTGCTTCGTCGCTGCTGCAGACGAGCACCGCATCGGCGCCCTGCTGCTGCAGGTCAGCGGCCTGGGCGTCGCGGCGAACGATATTCAACGTACGAAATCCAGAGAGCTTTCCGAGCCGAATGATCATGCGGCCAAGAGCAGACCCGGCTGCGGTCTGCAGCAGCCATGCACCAGCAGGTACTTTGAGCACTTCGCGAGTCATGACCCAGGCCGTGGCGGGGTTCACAAAGAAGCAGGCAGCCTGTTCATCGCTGAGCCCGCTGCTGACCGGGACAATCTGCTGGTCCGGGACAATCGCGTATTCGCTCCAGTTGCCGCCAGCGCGATTGAGTACGACAACGCGTCTGCCGTTGAAGAGTTTTCCGCGCCAGCCACCTCCTGAAGCCTCGACGATGCCCACACCTTCGAAACCGGGTACTGCCGGGCATACCGGCGGCACCGTGTAATGGCCGCGAATGTACATCAGGTCGGACGGATTGACGGGAGACGCCAGCATTCTCACACGGACCTGACCCGGGCCGGGTTGGGGCAGCGGGAGATCGGTGAGCCGGAGCACGGAGGCGGGGTCACCGGGTGCGGAAAACTGAAGCGACTTCATGGGGTGGCCGAACTACTTTTTCTTCGGACTGAATTTGTGAGTTGGCTGTCCGATGATGCCTTCAGCGGCTTCCATGAGTGTTTCGGAGAGGGTGGGGTGAGCGTGGATGGAATCGGCGAGGTCACGAGCTGTGGCGCCCATTTCGATGGCCAGCACGGCTTCAGCAATCATTTCGCCAGCGCCTGGTCCGGTGATGCCCACACCGAGCACTCGTTGTTTGCTGTTTTCCACGATGATTTTGGTGAGCCCTTCAGTGCGGGCGAGGGTTTGAGCACGGCCGGAGGCAGCCCACGGGAAGCGATAAACCGTGACGTCGCGGTTCTGGGATTTGGCTTCGTTTTCGGTGATACCGGCCCACGCCACTTCGGGGTCCGTGAAGACCACTGCTGGAATCGCGATGTTGTCGAATTCAACGGGTTCACCAAGGAGCGTTTCGACGGCGATTTTGGCTTCACGGGTGGCCTTGTGGGCGAGCATCGGTTCGCCGGCAACATCGCCGATTGCCAGCAGTTTGGGGTCGCTGGTCCGCTGGTTGCGATCGATGCGAATAAAGCCCTTGTCGTCGAGCTGGGCGCGAGTGTTTTCAAGTCCGAGGTTGCGGCCGTTGGGGCGGCGGCCGATCGATACGAGCACTCGGTCAAAGGTTTGCCGTGGTTCGACGCCAGCCCCTTCAAGCGTTGCCGTGATCCCATCCGGACCGGCTTCGAGTCTGGCGACTCTGGTGTTGAGATGAATGGCATGGAAATGGTGTGTGAGCCGTTTCTGGAGCGGTGTGACGAGGTCACGGTCCGCACCCGGCAGCAATCCGCCCGTCATCTCCACCACGGTCACTGATGAACCCAGAGCCGCATAGACGCTGCCCATTTCAAGGCCGATGTAGCCACCGCCGATGACCAGCAGTCGTCGCGGAATATCCTTGAGTTCGAGGGCGCCGGTGGAGTCCATCACGCGGTCGTCGCCGATCGCGAAGATCGGTGGCATGGCCGGCTGAGATCCGGTGGCGACGATGCAGTTTTCATAATCGAGCGTTTTGCGGGTGCCGTCGGCGAAGCTGAGCTGCAGTGTGCCGGAGTTGAGGAATTGACCGCGGGCTTTGATGAGTTCGACACCGCGGGCTTTGCAGAGTCCTTCGATGCCACCGGACAAATTTCCGATGACGGTGTTCTTGAAGGTTCGCAGCTTGTCCAGCTGGATGGTGGGTTTGGGAAACACAACGCCGTACTCGGCGGCCTCTTCGGCTTCATGAAGCAGTTTAGCGACGTGAAGCAGCGCTTTGGATGGAATGCAGCCACGGTTAAGACACACGCCACCCGGCTTCGCTCCGTCGTCGATCAGTACAACCTTCATTCCGTGATCAGCAGCCGCGAAGGCCGCGGGATAGCCGCCGGGACCGCCCCCGAGTACGGCTAGTTGCGTGGAAAGATCTGCCATTGGAAGATGTGTTTTCGGTGGTTTAGGGAGGCTGAGAAGGGTGTGCCGAGAGGGCTGAGCCCGGTGCACTCTAGACTGTCCGCCAGGAGTTTTCAAAACACTTAGAAGAGTTCGTGAATTTCCCGATAGCCGAAGTCCACGAGCGGGAACGGGCGACCGGCAGGACCGGGCAGGTGAGCGTCCAGTTTGAGCCCGAGACTGTGGAAGACGGTGGCAATCACATCGCCCGGCTGCACAGGTCGGTCAGCAGGAACGCCGCCAATGGGATCGCTGGCACCAACCACCTGGCCACCGCGAACGCCACCTCCGGCAAAACCGACAGTGAAGCACTGGGGCCAGTGATCGCGGCCACCAGCCGGGTTCACGCGGGGCGTGCGACCGAATTCCGCGAGATTGCAGACGAGGGTATTTTCCAGCAGTCCACGCTGATGCAGGTCTTCGATCAGCGCCGAGTAGCCCTGATCGTACATGGGTGCGACGATATCGCGCATCCCTTCGATGGAGGTGAAAGGTTTGGAACCATGAATGTCCCATGTGATTTCGTCGAACACTGTGAGGAAGGTATTCAACGTTACGAAACGCACGCCTGCTTCAACGAGCCTGCGGGCCAGCAGGCAACACTGGCCGAAACGGTTGAGCCCGTATCGCTCGCGAAGGGATTGGGGTTCGGCACTCAGATCGAAGGCGGCTCGCGCCTGAGTGCTGGACATGAGTCTCCAGGCGGCGTCGAAGTTCTTGTCCATCATGGCTGCGTTTTCAGTGGATTCAAAATCACTGACGGCCGCGTCGATCACGTCGCGAAGTTTTTTACGGCGGCTGAGCCGAATTTCGCTGAGCGTTTTTGGGGGAAGCAGGTCGGGGACCTTGAAGTCAGGTTTGGACGGATCGGCCATCAACGCGAAGGGGTCGTGAGCTTTTCCGAGAAATCCACCGGCCTGACCGTTGGGCAGGTTGCCACCCCCGCGCCCCATGGTTTCCGGGAGAACCACGAACGAGGGCAGATCGGACCGACGTCCACGAAGAAAGCTGAGTACTGAGCCGGCGTGCGGCGTGTTGACACCACCCTGAAACTGACGCCCGGTCTGCATCATTTGCCAGCCGGCATCGTGCACCGCTGCACCCGTATGATGGCAGCTGCGGACAAGGGATACATGATTGGAGACTTCGGCGTGACGTGGCAGGATTTCACTGAGCTGATAATTGCCGCAGCGGGTGGAGATGGGCTTGAAAGGACCGCGGACTTCAAGAGGAGCATCCGGCTTCTGGTCGAAGGTGTCCAGCTGACTTGGGGCTCCCAGGTTGAAGATCATGATGCACGACCGCTCGTCGCGCCCCTGCTCAACAAGCCCCTTTTCTTTTGCATGGAGGTAGTCTGCCAACGTCAGACCGCCCACTCCCAGCGTTCCCGCCTGAAGAAAGTCCCGGCGCGTCGTACCGTCACAGGTGTGAGCAGAACCTTTACCAATCAGGTTGAACATGTGTCAGAACCTCGGAAAGGAATCGGTGTTCGGGGGGGGGGCAGAACGCGGATGAGAGTGATCGATGAACTGAGGATTCGCTGGTAGCCAGCAGACCGAGATCAGCTTACTTACCACTGCCCGACTCGACTGTGCCGGCACCAGCAAACGCAGCGGCTTCCAATTCATCCAGCCCATCACGTTCTTCAAAGGGACGGTTTGCAAAGTACCAGTCCGACCAGCGTTTCAGCGCTTTTGTTCGCCAGTCATTTGCGTTTCGGAGTCGTTGTTCGGGGGGATCGGTGGGGCCGAGTCCTGCGAGTGGGTCGAGCGACATTCCGAAGCCGTTTGGTCGTCGTGCGATGAACCGCAGTGCCATTTCGGCTTCGATATTGACATCGACGTTCGGGTCTTTGATGCCTTCCAGCATTTGAGGGACGAGTTTGAAGTCGCCGGTGCGTCCGAGTGCCCAGTAGACGGAGCGACGGACCTGGGCGTTGGGGTGGCGGATGAGTTTCTTCAGTCGATCGACTTCGCCGACGAGCTTTTTGGGGTCATCGATGGATTGAACACTGAGCACAACGTCGTCGGCGATGCTGCTGTCGTTTTCGTCCAGTTTGGAGAAGTCGATATTTTCCATGGAAGCGAGCAGCAGGTCGAGTTCCGAGGGTTCTTTGGCTTTTTTCTTGTCGCCGAAGGGGTTGCCTTTGTCTCCGCGCTGCTGTCCGCGGCCGTAGAGATCCTTGAGGATCTGTCCGGTAGACCGCATGTAGTAGAGCAGGGCAAGGGCGGTACCGACGGTGGGGCCTGAGTGAGTCTGAAAGGCGCCGTCCTGGCCCTGAAGTGTGAGTAGTCCGTCGCCGTAGACGACGTACCAGTCGACGCCATTGATTTTGCCAAGGTCACCGACAGCGGCTGCGCGTTCGATGCAGTAGTAGAAGTACATGTTGTGTTCCACACGGCTGACCGGCTGGAAGTTACTCATGTTCCATGCGAATGCGCGATCGACGCGACTATCGAGCGAACCGGCGTCGATGCCTGGGTTATATCCGGCGAAGGCGGGCTTGACTTCGCCGGGTTCCACTTCTTCTTCGACCTTCTCGAGGGCCCCGAAGGCGAGTTCGGGTTTTTCGGTCTTTTTGCCAATGGGGCGGGAGCCATGGAGCATGATGCGGCAGATGCCGAGCGATCCTGAGGCGGCCATGGTCATGTTGTGCGTGGAACGGCCGGCTCCTGGTCCCTGGTTGGTACCCGGGCGGTAGCCCCAGCCACCATCGCCGTTGCCATTCTTGAGGAGCCAGTCAGCAGCACGTTCGACGGTTTCGGGGGCCACCTGAGCACCCGCACGCTGGCATGCCCAGAGGGCCAGCACGGCGTACTGCGTCATGCTGACGTCACCGGGGGCGTTGGCGCTGTCGCTCCAGGATCCGTTGCCGCGCTGTGTTCGCTGTACGTAGTTGGCGATGGCCTGGAGGTTGTTGACGTAGCGGTCCTTGTCGAGGTCTGCAAGGAGCATCGCATCGACACCGGCACCGTAGATGTGGTCGTAGGCGCCCACAGGCGTGTAGCCAGCAGGTGCGGCACGGCCTGCGGCGGCGGCGAGTGCCCCCTGGATGACGGGGTCCGTCTTCGGGATGCCGCACTTGTAGTAGGCGTACGCCACCAGAATGTGCTCGGCACCGTGAAGGAGCTCATCCTTTTGTCGCAGGAAGGCCACGCCCCTTTCCACAGCGGCATCAAATCGCGGCACCTGGGTGCTGTTGCGACCTTCGGCGGCGATGGCAGTCCCGGCTGACAATGCGGCAAACAGGAGAAAAACTGCGGTACGGAGCGTCATTGCAGTGTTCCGGTGGCATGAGGGACCGAATGAAATTGCTGCCAGAATTGTACTGTTGCGGAGCGAAGGGTGTCAAACTGTGGGTTGGAATTGCAGGCGGAAGATAAGAAAACACCCCGCTGCAGGCACAAGGCTTGAGCGGGGTGGAAGGAGTTTGGCTTCAGTGATGGAACAGCTGTTTAGTAGCGGTAGTGTTCCGGCTTGTAGGGACCGCTGACCTTCACGCCAATGTATTCGGCCTGAGCGGCGGTGAGAGTTTCGAGTTTTGCACCCAGTTTGGACAGATGCAGGCGGGCGACTTCTTCGTCGAGCTCTTTCGGGAGCAGATGTACGCCGATAGAGTACTTTTCAGCTTCGGTCCAGAGAGCGATCTGGGCCATCACCTGATTGGTGAAGCTGTTGCTCATGACGAACGACGGATGTCCGGTGGCGCAGCCGAGGTTTACAAGTCGGCCTTCTGCGAGCACGATGATCGCTTTGCCGTTGGGGTAGACGTATTTGTCAACCGGTCCACCTTCGTCCTGAGCAGTCTTGATGCGAATGCGGCGGATGTTTTTGCTGTTGTTCAGGTAGGCAATCTGAATCTCGGAGTCAAAGTGGCCGATGTTGCAGACGATCGCCTGATGCTTCATTTTGTCGAGGTGTTCACCGCGGATTACGTCGATGTTGCCGGTGGCCGTGACGAAGATGTCGCCGATGGAGGCGGCTTCGTCCATCGTCAGCACCTGATAGCCTTCCATGAGTGCCTGCAGGGCACAGATGGGGTCGATTTCTGTGACGATGACGCGAGCACCGAGGCCGTCCATTGCGTCTGCGCAGCCTTTGCCGGCGTCGCCGTAGCCGCAAACCACGACCACCTTACCGGCAACCATGACGTCGGTTGCCCGCTTGATGCCGTCTGCCAGCGATTCGCGGCAGCCGTAGAGGTTGTCGAACTTGCTCTTGGTGACGGAATCGTTGACGTTGATGGCGGGCAGGGCAAGTTTTCCGGCTGCGAGCATCTGGTGGAGCCGGTGGACGCCGGTGGTGGTTTCTTCGGAAAGCCCGCGGATGCCCTGGAGCAACTCGGGGAACTTGTCGTGCACCATGGAAGTCAGGTCGCCACCGTCGTCGAGGATCATGTTGAGCGGTTGGCCGTCGGGGAAGAACAGAGTCTGCTCGATGCACCAGTCGAATTCTTCGTTGGACATGCCCTTCCATGCATAGACGGGGATGCCGGCGGCCGCGATGGCAGCGGCGGCGTGGTCCTGGGTTGAGAAGATGTTGCAGCTTGACCAGGTGACCTGAGCACCGAGGGCTTTGAGGGTTTCGATGAGCACTGCGGTCTGGATGGTCATGTGGAGGCACCCAGCGATGCGGGCACCTTTGAGCGGTTGTGAGTCGGCGTATTTTTCGCGGAGTGCCATCAGGCCGGGCATTTCAATTTCCGCGATTTCGATTTCCTTGCGGCCGAGTTCCGCGAGGGCGATATTGGCGACCTTGTAGGGGAGTGCAGACACAGTGCTCATAAGCGGTCTCTTGGACGAAGGAAGGGATAAGCGGACCTGAACGGTTGCCGCAGCGGGCAAACCGTTGACTGCGCAGGAACTTTAACGGTATTCGCGAGGGAAAGACCAGTGAAAGCGGGATGTTTGGGGGATTGCCGACCGCGGGAAGCGGGATTTTCAGGGTGAACAGGCCTGTGGCCCGAAGGCAGGCGGCTTTGGGCTGGAACAATTGTCACGACTGATACGATTGTCGTCACCGGTTAACGTCACCGGCAGCGACTCGATACCATTATATAAGGATGGCGGTTGTGTTCAGCTTTTGCCGCGGTGCTGGCGTTTGCGTTCGTTTTCTCTGAGCAGTACTTTGCGGAGGCGGATGACTTGAGGAGTGACTTCGACGTATTCGTCCCATTCGATGTATTCGAGAGCGGCTTCGAGCGTCATTTCGCGTGGGGGGCGAAGGAGAATGGCATCGTCGGCACCGGCGGAACGGATGTTGGTGAGTTTCTTTTCGCGGATGGGGTTGACGACCATGTCGTTGTCGCGACTGTTCTCACCGATAATCATGCCTTCATAGACATCTTCACCGGGGTTGATGAACATGTCGGCGCGTTCCTGGAGTTTCCAGAGGGCGTAGGCGATGGCTTTGCCACCTTCCTGTGACACGAGAACTCCGTTGAGCCGATGCGGGATTTCGCCTTCGACGGCGCGGTATTCGTCGAAGCGGTGGTGCATGATGGCTTCGCCGCGAGTGGCGTTGAGCATTTTTGTGCGGAGCCCGATGAGTCCTCGGGCTGGGATAGCGAATTCAATGTGTGTCATGCCAACGCCGTTGGTGGACATAGTGCGCGCCTGTCCGCGGCGGGCGCCGACGAGTTCCATAACGGGTCCGAGGTCGGCGCTGGGGACATCGACTTCGAGGAGCTCCCAGGGTTCGCATTTTTTGCCGTTGATTTCGCGAACGATCACTTCGGGTTTACCGACGGAAAGTTCATAGCCTTCGCGTCGCATGGTTTCGATGAGCACTGCGAGATGGAGCACACCACGGCCCGAGACCTTGAAGGCTTCCATGTCATCGGTTTCTTCGACGCGGAGGGCCACATTGGACTGCAGCTCTCTTTGGAGTCGATCGCGGAGGTTACGGCTGGTGACAAACTTGCCGTGCTGACCTGCGAGCGGCGAGCTGTTGATGGTGAATTTCATCGACAGCGTGGGTTCATCGACAGCAATGCGTTCGAGAGCGACGGGGTTGAGCGGATCGGCGATGGTATCGCCAATTTCGGGGTCGGGGAGTCCAATCACCGCCACAATGTCTCCAGCTTCGGCTTCTGGAGTGTCCGTGCGCCCGAGGTTGCTGAAGAGTTGTACCTGTTCGACTTTGGCGAGCGATTTGCTGCCGTCGGCACGCATGAGCGCGATCTGCTGGCCGGTGCGGAGTTTTCCGGCAGCGATGCGACCTGTGGCGATGCGGCCCACGTAACGGGACCATTCGAGTGATGTGACCATGAGCTGCAGTGGGTCGCTGGGGCGAACGACGGGGCCGGGGATGCGTTCGAGCACAAGATCGAGCAGTGGACGGATGTCGCCACCTTTCTGTGCGGGATCGTGAGTGGCGTAGCCTTCGCGGGCGCTGGTGTAGATATAGGGAAAGTCAAGAGTGGCGTCGTCAGCGCCGAGTTCGACGAGGAGGTCGAAGGTTTGGGAGAGCACTTCATCGGGGCGGCAGTCAGGGCGATCGATTTTGTTGATCACCACGAGCAGTGAGAGGCCGCACTGCAGGGCTTTCTGGAGGACGAATCGGGTTTGGGGGCGAGGACCTTCGAAGGCGTCCACGAGGAGCAGAGCCCCGTCCGCCATCTTGAGCACTCGTTCGACTTCACCACCGAAGTCGGCGTGTCCCGGGGTGTCGATGATGTTGACGCGAACGCCATTCCACATCATGGCGATATTTTTAGCCAGAATGGTGATGCCGCGTTCGCGTTCCAGATCGTTTGAGTCCAGCAGGCAGGTTTGCATTTGCTGGTTTTCGCGGAACATGCCGCTTTGCCTGATCAGGCAGTCGACCAGCGAAGTTTTGCCGTGGTCAACGTGGGCGATGATGGCGATATTTCGGACATCGGTTCGCCTGAGCACACCTGAGGCGGAGGAGACTGGGGGGGCCACTGACATGAAGACAGGATCCTGGAAACGAAGCGACCGCAGATGCGGACGTTGAGTCACTGCAGGCGGCGGGGCGAACAGGGACGCAGGAAGAAGAGGCGATCTAAAGTCCCGGAAGAGCTTTCAGCCGCAATTCTATCGGGCCGCCAGCAGTCGGAAAAAGCTGTTCGGTGAATTTCGTGGGAATTTCCGGGCGACCAGACCGAAGTGAGCAGCGATCGGGAGACGCTTTTACGGTGTCGCGCAAACACACCATCGTGGCCGCCCGATGCGAGGGGCGGCCAGTGAGGCGATGGATCTTGTGGAATGACGCAGGGAATTCAGTGTTTCTGGGGCATGTGGCAAGTTTTGCAACGCCAGGCCGCGCGGACGATTTTGCCGCATTTTGCGCAGCGTTTGGACTTTTTGGCCAGCTTGGCTTTGGTGCGAGGACGGAGAACCATCGGTAAATTCCTGAACAGAATGTCACAGAGACGCCGGAAAACCCAACATTGTACCGGCAAATCACATGTCGCACAATTGCGGATTTTCAGCGAGAATTTGAGAGGCCTGACAAAGCCCTCGCAGGGAAATTGCTGATTTCACTGTCTGTTGTCACCCAAACGTCGAACGACGCTGCGCAAGGGAATCACCAGCTGGATCTCTGCCCCACCCTCCACACCTGATCCTGCGGAGATGCTTCCGGCGTGCGCTGACAAAATCCGGTGCGCAATAGCCATCCCAAGGCCCGTTCCCTTCTGCTTTGTCGTGAAGAATGGTTCAAACACCCGCGCACAGACTTCAGGCTTCATCCCCGGACCGTTATCGGATATCCGCAGCGAAAGTGCTGCACGTCCGTCGAGTGTGACCTCCGCACACCGCACCGTCACGCAGCCCTCCTCGCCACACGCATGAATCGCGTTCTCGAAGATGTTCCGAAACACCTGCTCCATCCGATGAATGTCAATCTCGCATCGGGGCAATCCAGCTGGGCAGGATTCTGTAAGCCGGATACGCCGTTCACGCCTCAATGCTGCCAGATTCTCCCATTCCTTTCTCCAGACGGCGCTCAGATCACATTCCCGAAACTCCAGATGGATCGGCGCCGCGTAGCTCCGCACCTCCTCATACAGCCGATGCAGGTCCTGCAGCGCTGTGCGGGCACGACGAGCCAGATCAAGCTGCTCCGGCTGGTCCTGCAGATCCAGAGCCAGCATGTCAAGGCACGCCTGCGCTCGCTGCAGTGCGTTACGGCTTTCGTGAGCCAGGCCGGTGACCATCTGGCCAATCGCCGCCAGTCGCTCTGACTGGAGCAACTGCTTCTGCACCTGCTCCAGATCCGTCAGATCGCGAATGATCCCGGTGAAGTAACGAGTCTGCCGAACCGTGAATTCACTGATGGCCAAATGCACCAGAAAAGTCGATCCATCCCGCCGCAAGGCCATGATCTGACGACCCACCCCAATAATGCTCGCTTTGCCCGTCTGCAGATATCGCCGGATGTACTCGTCATGCTGCGAGGCCCAGGGTTCCGGCATGAGCATTGAAACGTTGCGCCCCAGCAATTCACTTTCCGAGTAGCCAAACATTCGCGTCGTCGCTGGATTGACCGATGAAATCACACACTGCGAATCGATGGTGATAATGGAATCCACGGCCGTACTCAGCACCGCGCGACACCTCGCCACCTCATCCGGTCCCGAATTCACCACCCGCAGGCCCGCACACAGCGTCACCAGAAACAAGGGAACGTCGCAGTCGCCTCGGAGCGGCAGTGCGTGCATCTCCATCGACTGCGGTTTTTCGCTCTCCCGCAGCTGCACCAGCACTTCTGTCTGAAAACCACTGCCGGTCTCCACAAGGTCGTTCCAGCGATCCAACAGTGGCGGAAAACCTGACGAAGAAGCCACAGTCAGAGATTCAAGGAGCAGACGATCCTGTCCCAGCAACGGCGAAATTCCACGTTCGGCTGATACCGACTCAACCCGCGAATCCCGGTCACACACGAAAGCCAGGACCTTCACTGCTCCAGACTGAAACTGCTCCCTCATGCCTCCGCTCCCGCTTCGTTTTCCAACGGTCCGGCGAACACCTGTCACTTATTGACAACCACACACCCGATCCAACCGCCCTTCCGACTTCGGAGCAAACCGCAGTCCAATGTGGAAAAAACCAGCGGAATTCCCTGAGGTCAGAACGAAAGTGGCGCGAGGAATGGAAAAAACGGAAGTCAGTGGAATGAATGGCACTTGGGTCGCTAATATACAGCGGCAGGCGGGGCGGCTGTCGGTTGAAAAATCTCCGACGGTTTGCCGTTTCCCCGCTGAAGTGCGTCGCCTGTCTCTCGTTCCCTGCTCCCTGGACTTCGTACCTTTTACTCATACCCGGGATTCTCCATGGACGCCTTTCTGCAACTTGTCACCAGCATTCTGCAGCTGCTTCAGGCGATTCTTCAGGTGTTGCTCAGCCTGATCAACGTCGCCGTTCCGTGGCTGCCACTGCTGGCGTGGATCGGTTTCTGGGGATTGGCAGTGAACTGGACGAAAGCCTTTCCGATTCTTCGCCGCGGTGGATACTTCGGCGTCCTGCTGCTTATGTTCGCCGCCGTTCTGGTCTGGGGTTCCGTTGCACCGCCGGAAGGCGGCCTGCACTTCCTGCTCGGGCTGTCCGTGAGTAACTACACCGGCAAGTTCCTCTACGTGACAATGCTCACTTGCATCGCTCTGCTGTGCGGTTCCGCTCAGCTCAATGGCGCCTTTGGTCGCCTGGCAGAGTTTCCGGAGGAGCCCGCTGCTGAAGATCATGGGCATGGGCACGATCACGGGCACGACAATGGACATGGACACGATCACGACCACGGGCATGGACACGACCATGGGCATGGACACGGCGGTGACCATGGGCACGCCAGCCACGCACACGCACACGCCCATTAAACGGCTCGCCTGACCTGACTGAAGGTAGTCCGCGGGCAAAGTCTTCTGCCACCGCCAACGCCAGGGTTTGCATCGCAACTTCAGCCGCCTGGCGGCAGCCTGCGGGCAAAGGCCCTTGCCACCGCCCCGCCAACGAACTCGCGAGCGTGCGCACCTTCGGTGCGAAACGGCCTTAAGGTGCAGCCTTAAGGTGCATGCACGGCCTTAAGGTGCATGGCACCTTTAGCGAAAATCCCAGAGAATTTATTGGCATTCGCATCATTTTGTGCGACACCGGGGACAGTCCCCGCGGGCACGGTGGCTGGCGTCCAACGGCGGCGGCTGACTGTGCGGTAGAATCATCACAATCCGAAGATTCCACAGAAACCGCAACGACTGCACCGTTGCCGGGGACAGTCCCCGCAGTCGCAAGCACAGGGGCAATGAGGTGGGCCGTGACCGGCAAAAAGGGGCCTGTTACGGCCTCAAGGTGCATGGCAC